>ERZ802830.7-NODE-7-length-146429-cov-14.886_pt1 | contig 146429 bp, 131 predicted proteins | sample MGYA00345654_ERZ802830 | MGnify/ENA primary metagenome ERZ802830 (study PRJEB30503, sample SAMEA104212375) | marine metagenome | biome: Westerlies Biome; feature: [SRF] surface water layer (ENVO:00010504) within the epipelagic zone...; material: water (ENVO:00002006)...
GTTGAGTTGGTCTGGTCGGTTTATGGTAATGGTCGCCACACCTGTGTCGACTTCGTAGCGTATTTCCTCATAGGTTACAGTCATCATTACTCCTAGATCATTGTTCCTGCGACTATTCTAGCAACATATATTATTGGTTCATTTGGCAATAGCTGCGCTGCGCACAATTCCCCCATTTATGCAGGATACAAAAAGCCCGGGAAATGACGTTTCTGGGTGGGATAATTGTCCGCGCGCTTGAGACTGCGAAAACACCCCAGTAGTGTCCAGTCAATTATTTCAGGAGTGTAGGCGTGAGTCTTGATAGCGAGGTTTTGGTGGCGATGCAGGCGCACGTGGCAGCGCGTATGAGTAACGACACCGATGCCGTTCTAAATTCCTATTCAGATGATTGGCGGGACAGCAAAGGCTATACCAAGCAGACGCTGACCGATTGGCATTTAGCGTCGATTATTGGCTCAGCGAAGCTTGAGATTAGTATTGACCTGCGTACGGTAGAAATTACGGTTGATGGCTCGGAAGCCAGCATTAGTCCAATCCGCACTGATTCTGCGAAAGGCAGAATTTCCCATAAACATCGTCTACAAAAGGAATCTGACGGAGTTTGGCGCTTAGTCTATTCGGAAACCGTAGAGTGGGAATTGCGCTCAATGGATGATCAGACGCAAGGGCGGAAAGATGCAATTGACGCCACTGCGATGGTGGTGCGGGCACACCGCGAGCAACTACTCAATGATCGCTGGCGACCTGGTTATCATTTCGTTGTGCCGGAGGGTGTAGCGACTCCGTTCGATCCAAATGGGGCCATCTATTGGCAAGGCCGTTATCATCTTTTTTACATTTTTCAGGATAAACGAGCGGGTAAAAAAGCCGATCACTGGGGCCATATTTCCAGCACTGATCTGTTTCACTGGCGTCATCATCCCACAGGGCTGCTAGATGGCATGTACAGCGGCAACTGTTTTATAAATGAACACGGCGTGCCGACTATTTGCTATCACCAAGTTGGCCTTGGTAATGCGCTTGCGGTTGCACTCGATGACAATCTTGATGAATGGGAAAAATTAGCAACGAATCCAATCACGCCGCCGCCCCAGGCTGGCGGGCAAAATCAAGAGAAATACCGATCTTGGGATCCATTTGCTTGGTATGAAAATGGACACTATTACGCGATCTTCGGCGGCGAGCATCCAGCTATAGCAAAATCCTCGGCGATGGGGGGGCAATGGCGCTATGTTGGTGACCTGTTCGCGCACGAGCTTAACGGTGTTTCCCCAAATGAAGATGTATCGTGCGCGGAACTTTTTCGTCTTGATGACAAAGATATCTTGCTGTGCATAAGTCACCGGATGGGCTGCCGCTATTACGTAGGGGAGTGGAGGGACGAGCAGTTTTATCCTGAAACCCACGCGCAAATGAGTTGGGTAGACAATATTTTCTTCGCGCCCGAGAGTCTTGAGGATGATCGAGGTCGCAGAATCATGTGGTCATGGTTGTTGGACCTCCGGGATTTGGGTACCCGCTTTGATTCTGGTTGGTCGGGAATAATGAGTCTGCCCAGAGTTATTTCCTTGGGTGAAGATAGGGGTAGGGAAGGCCGGTTGCGTATCGAAGTGCCGGTAGAAGTTGAAAAACTGCGGTATCGCCCATTTGCAAAAGAAAATATTGATATCGAAGCCGGCGGTGATGTTTTAGTTGCAGGAATCAGCGGTGACAGTTTAGAGCTGAACATCGATATGCACAGTATCGGTGCCACTGAATTTGGAATTAAAGTTTGTGTCTCGCCGGATGGCGAGGAGCAAACAATCATTGCTTTTAATTCTTTGCAAAGCCTACTGAGCATCGACACCCGCCAGTCAGGTCCAGCTGATTCGCCAAAAGATATTGAGGCCGCGCCATTTTCCCTAGATCAAGATGAACGGCTACGGTTACGTATTTTTGTCGATAAGTCGGTCGTTGAAGTGTTTGCTAATGATCGGCAGGCGCTCGCGCGGCGGATCTATCCAGAGCGAACGGACAGTTTAGGTGTGCGCTTATTCGCGAACGGAGGCAGTGCTCGGGTGCATGCTTTGCAGTCTTGGCATATGTCCCCATCGAATCCCTATTAATGATTTCTTCTAAGACCGCGTCGCCGAATATTCCATAACCTTCTGGGCATTAGCAGTCACTGGTCGAGGTTCTGGCCTTTGTTTGAGTATAGAAATTCCTCGACCTCGATCTGAGTGGGCGGCGAACAGCCGGGCCGCGTGAGATTGATCGCCGCTGCAGCATTGGCGAATTTGAGCATCTGCTGTAGAGCGTTAACGCCGATGACTTCGATAGGATTGTGCAGTGCTGCTAAGTGGTACAGCTGTTTGCGGCCCAAGCACGCCAGTAACGCAGCATAAAACGAATCTCCGGCGCCAATGGTGTCTTGTATGACATTAACGACAGGTGGTGCTCGTCGGAGCTTCCCTGATGCCGTGAATAGAACGGTATCGGCACTGCCCTGAGTCAATATCAGCATACCGCCATGCTGTTCGTGAAACGCCAGTTCTGCAGCTTGCTCGGCGACGGTAGAAAATTGAAAGGGCGCTAGATCTTCATCGCTGGCTTTGACAATGTCAGCAAATGGAAGCAATGACCGGACTCCAGCGAGATAGGCTTCTGGGTCACGGCTTGCCCCTAGCCGGATGTTGATATCCATACTCACCGGGATGCCGCGTTGGTTCATAAGCTGCATTAGCGCGCGTATTTTTGGCAGTTGACTGGGGGTGATGGCTAAGGAGCCTGTATGCAATAGCTGCAGGTCTGGCGGCAGATAGGCTTTGATCTCCGCAAATGTTGTGTCTTTGTCGGCAACACCCTCGCGATACAGTCTAAATGCGTTTCGACCATTTGGCTTGGCTGTTACCAGTGCGATAGAGGTGGGCCGCTGCGAACGTCGGTCCATCGGGACTTGTACGTTTTCTGTCCTAAGGCTGCTGTATAGAGTGTCGCCAAACGAGTCATCCGAGAGTGGCGTTAGATAGTTCACGGATTGGTTCTGCCGAGCGAGGCCAATAGCGATGTTGTAGGGTGAGCCACCTAGGTGAGGCGTATATTTGCCTTTTGCATCCGGGAGGAAATCAATGAGCGCTTCACCAACAACCGCTATGCTCATAAATGCTCTTCCTAACGGTAAATATCTTCGACATGAGCTGCCGCATGCTCATAGGTTCGACAGTGTTCTTGATAGAAGTCGACTGCGTCCTGCTGGGGTTCGCAACACGCTGCGGTATCGGTTTGCAGATGGGCCGCGGTTAAACTCTGGAGATTCGTGCCGCTGATGCTGGCAAGGGCCTGAAGCGCAGCGCCTAAGGCCGCCGATTCTGCGTTTGTGAGGATGTTGACCGGTACGTTGCATATGTCTGCGACCATTTGTCGCCATGTGGGGCTATTAGCACCGCCGCCGGTTAAAACGATTTTCTCGGCCGGGATATCTTGCGCAGTCAGGAGCTTTAAGCCAGTTCGGAGTCCAAAGGTAACGCCCTCTATTGCAGAGCGTAGGAAGTTCTCTTGCCGCATATTGTGACTGTCCAAGCCAAACATGCAGGCTTTCCCGTTGGGTAGGTCGGGTGTGCGCTCCCCGGTAAAGAAGGGCACAGTCACGATGCCTCCGGCGCCGCGATCAGCGGCGCTTAGATTGCGTTCAAGACTTCCCAGGTCGGTGTCAAAGAGCTCGCGCATCCGTTCCATAGCCGTGGTGCAGTTCATGGTGCAAATTAATGGCAACCAGCCGCCAGTGGACGAACAAAATGCGGCGATGTTGCCTTGAGGGTCTATTACCGGCGTTTGAGAATAACTAAAAATTGTGCCGGAGGTGCCTAAACTCATAGTTACGACGCCGGAGATCACATTGCCAGTACCGATGGCGCTCATCATGTTGTCGCCGCCGCCGGGCGCAACCGGTATGCCGGAAGGCAACCCCAACTCGTGAGCAATGTTGGGTAAAAGGCTGCCGATGGGTGCAACCGCTGTGCTTATACTGGGTAAGCGATCGCGTAAATCCGTTGACGGGTCGATTATTCTTAGCATTTTTTCCGACCACTGACGCGTCCGAATATTCATAAATGCCGTGCCTGATGCATCGCCGGCTTCCATGGCCTTTTCGCCTGTCAGATAGAAGTTAACGTAATCGTGGGGCAACAAGATACAGTCCATCTGTGCGTAAAGATCGGGGTGGGTGTCGCGAAACCAGAGCAGTTTCGATGCTGTATACCCAGGCAAAATAGCGTTGCCTAGTTCACGTAGGCAAGCCTGCGTGCCGCCAAACTGTGTCGTGAGATAATCGCACTGTGAGGTGGTTGATGTATCGCACCACAGCTTCGCTGGAACCAGTGGCTGCCCCTTGCGGTCTATGGGTACAAAACCGTGCTGTTGTCCCGACACGCCGATGGCTATCACGTTCGCGCGTAGGCTCGGCGCTATCGCCTGCAGGGCCGTTTTTAATGCATCTGTCCACCACTGCGCCTGTTGCTCGGCAACACCGGTATTCGTCTGATGTAGAGCCAGAGGCGCGCTTGCGCTGGCACTGCATTGCATGGTGGTTATGTCGTATAAGATTACTTTTACACTTTGGGTGCCAATGTCGATGCCTAGCACTGTGGACATATAACTTCCTTGGGCGAACAAAACGCCCGCAGTGGATGGATAAGCCGCGACCTCATCCGGCCCGAACTGTCCAGCTGTTATTGGGCCCGTTGTGCTCTGCGAACGAAACACGGTAATGTTCTGAGTTCCCCCATTTCCTGCTGGGGCGTCGGCGAGGGTGTTTATCGGCCCAGTCGATAGATCCATTTGGCGCGACTGGAGAGTTGCTGCCAATCGGTTTCGCTCATTGACTCGGCAGACGACTGCAAGTTATCGGGCAACGCGTATTGTCGGTAATAGACCAACGAGAGCATCGTTCTGGGTGCGTCCGTGCTGTTCGCCATGCCGCGGTGCCAGGTCCGCATATCGCGAATTATGATCGAACCTGCTGGTGCGATCGTTTGCACGCAAACTTCGTTAGACCAGCGGCTGGATGGGATTTTTAAAGTGCTGATTTCGGCTTGATCGGCATCGACATGGCGATGGGATTGAGGCCAGATTTCCGTTGCACCGTTCGCTTCGGTGAAGTCGTCGAGCAATATATTTACTACAACAAGCATCGGCGGTAACGCGTGGTCTAATTCGGGAAACAGGTGACCGCAGTCTCGATGCACGTTTTGTGAACTGCTATTTGGGAAAGCTGTGTTGCAGCCATAGGGGAGACAGCCGAAAAAATATTTACCCAAGATCGACTCGAGTATCTGAAAAACTATTTTATTCTCGATAATGGACGGATCTAAAAATGGCGCTTTGAGCGGCGGCTCAAACCCGCCGTGATTGGCTTGTTCTGCCAGTAGCTCTGATTTGTCACGATAGGCGGCCTGTAGATGGTCAGTAAACAATTTCCGCATAGGCGTTATCCAAGACTCAGACATGACGTCGGGCAGGATTACAAAGCCCTCACTTTGCAGATTACGCACTGCTTGCTGCACGCTCGTTTGCGTGAGTTTTCCTGCTTGTCTCTCGCTGTCAGTTAGCTGCATTGCACTCTTCCTGCAAGTAAAAAGCCTATGGGCTTAATTGTGGGTGGTAATTTTTAGCGCCCGGTACCAATCTTTCAGTGCGTCTTTCACTGGATTTAATCGCCCCCTAGTATCGTCTCAAGGAATAGATTTGGCGAGATTAAGTGGCAATGCATAAGGCTGAGCGCAGGTTTCTCCTGCTCAATAGGGCTAACGTCGCTTCGGTGACTAATATGACGCTGCAAGTGGGTTCGGTGACGAAGCATCCCGCCAATCCGTTGTTCTCAGAGGATCAATCGTGGGAACAGCGCATTGATAACTTGTACGGCAATATCGTGTTCGATCCTGAGCAAGGTTTGTATCGGTGCTGGTATAGCCCATTTATAGTCGCGCACTCCGCGCAAGGCATGACGTTGCAACAACGTCTTGAGTCGACGTTTGAGGCACATGAGCATCAAGAAATGGGCGTTTGCTATGCACAGTCGCGCGATGGGATTAGATGGGAGAAGCCAGTCTTAGGGCGAGTTGAATACGCAGGCTCTAAGCTCAACAACCTAGTTATGCGGAAGGTGCACGGCACAGGAGTTCTTAGAGACGATAGCGATGAAGACCCTAGTCGGCTTTATAAAGCGATTTTCCAAGGGCTAAACGTGAGCTTTTCACCGGATGGAATTGTATGGTCTGCACCGCAAAAGATTAATTGCCAATTGGCGGGAGATACCCACAACAATGCGATTTGGGTGCCTAACCTAAAAAAGTATGTGGCTTATACTCGCGACTGGATTAAGACTGATCGAGAGATAAAGGGCGCAGAGTCAAAGAATAATCATAGCTGGAGCCGACGAGTCGCTAGAATTGATAGCGATGATTTTTTGAACTGGTCAGAACCTCGGGTTGTGATTGATGGCGATAGCTGGGAACAGCAGCCCTACAGTATGACGGTTTTTCCCTATGCGGGCCTCTATCTTGGATTGCTGGTCATACACGACCAAGTTACAGACCGGGCTTGGACGGAATTAGCTTACAGTGAAGATACGGTCGCTTGGCACCGTATAAACCCTGGTAATGCGCTAGTAGGCTGTAGCGATACTGAACTGGCTTATGATTATGGCTGTGCCTATGTCTGTGCCGGGCCGGTGGTTTTGGAGGACGAGGTGCGTCTCTACTATGGCGGCAGCGATTGGCTGCATTTTGGCTGGCGTAATGGCTGCTTGGCGTTGGCAACTCTGCGACCAGATGGCTTTGCCGGCTATTGCCAAGTCGATAATCAGCAGGCGGGTAAGTTAACGACCACCCCCGTGGTGTATCGCGGTGAGGAGATTCGAATCACTGCCGATGTGGCTCTAGGAGGCTCAATAGCCATCACAATTTTAGACGGCAATGATGACGTGATCGCGGAGCAGACCGTTGCGAGTTCAATAACGGACGCAGTTGTTATGCCAGCGGCCTCTTGTTCGGTGCGGGACATGCGAATTGAATTCACCGCGCATTCGGCTCAATTGTTTTCGTTTTCGTTGGTCGATCGATAACCTTCTGGTAGGCAATTCGAAAAAATTAAGGCGTGGCTATTGGTTCGGGTCTTCACAGCGTTGCAGGGGGCGGTAGAGGCATGAAAAAACAGAATTTACAGTTATTGAGCGATGATCAGGTGCGGCGTTTCATCGCTGATGGATTCATAATTGTTGATTCGCAGCTGGACGCTGCTTTCCATCAGCAGATGGCTCAACAGATTGCTTACGCACTTGAATATGAACTCCCGCATCCGGGGGACAATATCGTCCCACGAGTTCCAGCTTTAAACTTAGTCTGTGAATCGCCAGCAGTGAAGGGTGCTTTAAGCGGTCTTCTGGGTGATCAATTTGTCTTTCTGCCGCACCGATTTCCGCACAATAGCGACCCGCTGGCAGTCACTGCAAACGCCGTTTCGGCGGAAGATTTGGATGATCAGGATGGGGCTGCAGCCATGCACAAGGCGCCTCAAATCACCGCTTTTGAATCCCAGCCGAAGATGGCACGGGGCTCTATTTCTTTCTCCGGCTGGCATCAAGACTCGCATGCGGGTTGTGGCCGGACGCGGTGGCATACGCTGCGTGCCGCGAACGTTTTCTACTTTCCCCATACCACGCCCTTGCACATGGGGCCAACGCGCTTTCTTGCTGGGTCTCACCTCTACGCAACACTACATGACCTGCGGGCTGAACAGGCGGTTATGCAGGTGATTCCTGCAGGGTCTGTCGTTATCGCGCACTTTGATCTGGTGCATGCCGGTTCTCCGAATAACAGCGATCAGGGTCGTTATATGATGAAGTTTGTGGCGTTGCGAACCGAAAACCCAAAGGCCGCAACGTGGGATAACAAAGATGCTCAATGGCAGACTCCCAGTAATCTTCATACGCATCACGATCTGCCAGTTGTCTGGCATTCGCTTTGGAACTGGCTGCGGGGACAGGACCGGGGCGGAACTTACAGTGCCGAGCAATCCAGTGGCGACGATGTGGCCACTTTGATTGCTCAGATGAAGAGTCCAAATCAACAAGAACGCCTGTCGAGCGTGTACGCGATTGCTGCAATTGGCGCGCCTGCGGTAGAGGATTTAGTCGACGATTTGCTTGCAACTGCAGGCCAGAATAAACATCGCAACTCCTCGGGCAAAACCGGCGCTGGTGGCGCTGTGCATCATCTAGATCGTTTTTTTCTGGACGGCCAGTTTACGCCCGAGGATGCGGCGATTGCATTAAGTGCAATTGGGCGGCCGGCGGTCGAGGTTTTAGTGGAACTAATGAGCCATTCGGATCCGTGGATACGAATAAATGCAGTGTATGCCTTGGGCGATGCGGGCGCCCATATTGTTGGTCCTTATGTTAGTCGAATGAGCGAGTTACTCGATGACCCAGAACCAAGCGTAATTCGAGTTACCCTTGATGCGCTTGCAGCGCTGGGAACTTTTGATGCGGTTGCAATTGATCGTATGAGGTCTTTTCTCGCAAACGATGTTCGTGGCTGGGGTGCGGATGCTGACTCCGAGCCGAGGCTGCCGATGCTAGGGCAGATGCGCTACCTAAGCGCGATTGCTCTGCTCTCGTGGTTAACTGGTTCGGCGACTCAAGCGCCGCAACTCGTTGCGAAAGTAGAGGCCGCGCTCATGGAAAGTTTGAGCGATGAAAGTGGCTATCCCCCGTTAATTGCGTGCAGTGCGTTAGAGCGTTCCGATTCGGTGCGCAGCCTCCGCGCAGCGGTGCACTATCTTCGTGGTCGATGCTGGGATGCAGCACAGAACTCGCGCCCAATCGGAGAATGGACGATTGCGCACGGACGGGCGACCCTTGCGCGCATTTCCGCATTGGATCGTTACAAGAGTTGAAGGCCAGCCGGAACTGGGTTTGCGAGCCAGGCTTTGCTAGCCGGAAGTTCTAAGATAATCGCAGGGGCTACGACTAGCGTAGCCCCTTATGCGCAAGATGCTGGCAGTTCTATTGAAAGTTTGGCGTCCAACTCATGGTGATGCCAAGTTCTCTATGGTTGGTAGGAGAGCCTAGGAAAACCATGCCGCCGTGACCACCCGAAGCGATAAACTCGTTCAGGGTGATTTCGTCTGTCATATTATTTACGTATAGCCTGACGGAAACCTCTTCGGCCGCATTGGTCCATGTAGCGGACGCATCGAAGCGGTTGCTTGACGGGATTTCATACAGATCGACATTGCCGATCGTTGGATACATTGATCCGTTGTACGCCCATGTGCCCAGAAGGCTCCAAGAGCTACCCCCGGCCATTTCCATGTTGTACAACACAGAAGTCGCCGCTTTATGCTTCGCTTGGCTCGGTAGTCGATTACCCGTCTGATCGGCGGGCAACTCATACCAGCTTTGCGTCATTTCGCCTGTGGAAAAATCTAGATGATCGTAGAGTCCATATTGCGCATTAGGATCCCCCTGGATTACCGACGAGTGCTTGCCCACCTCGGAGTCGGTGAAGGCGTAGAAGCCCAACAACATCAAGTTGTCTGTAATCGCGTATTGGTACTCCAACTCTACGCCCCAGACGTTTGTATCTGGAATGGCAGCCGTATATTCAGCAAGAGGCGTCTGATCGAATTGCCCCGGTTGATAGCCACCGCTCAGTACCTGAACTGCGTCAAGATGCATCGCGTCGTAATTCATCATGAAACCGCTAAGAGCCATCTGCAATCGGCCGTCGAGGTAATTACCTTTTATCCCGGCTTCGTAGTTGATCAGGGTTGATTCTTCAACCACTGAAGGAACGCCATCAATTGGCGGCGAGGCAAAATTGAATACACCGGGCTTGTGACCAGTAGAAATCCGACCGTAGATCATGTTGTCGCTTGCGGTTGTGTATTCGACGGTGAATTGGCCCACGATGTTGTCAAACATCTCTGGCTTGTCGAAACCACCGTCTCGATATCCGATAACCACGGGTACGCCAATGAAGGAGAACATGTAGTTGCCTTGGAATGTTTCTGGTGGTTGTTCCTTTTCGTCTTCCAGCGTACGCAAGCCGCCAGAAACGGACCATTGCTCATTTAACTGATAATCGAGGTTCGCGAAGAAAGCGGTAGTCTTGTTTTTAGCGCCCGTGCCGAAAGGTACGATCGCGCGTAAATCGCCTCCGTCACGGCCCGGTGTGCCGAATGCGCCCGGACAAACGTAATAGGACCCTGTTCCATCATCGGTAACGGGCAAACCAAAGGTCGCACCGATTACATTTTGAACGAAGGATTCACAGTCGGTGACCGAAAGGCTTGGATCCATCCCATAATTTACCCAGTCGCCTCCAGCGGCGGTGGCTGCCACTGCTGCTGCGTCAGAGTCGGTGAAACGGAAGCTGTGGCTGTATTCCCACCGCGTAAGCTCGTATTGGACCGTGCTCTCATACGTGAATGCGCCGAGAATAAGATCAGCCTTGTCATTGATATCCCAAGTCACGAGCAACTCATGAGACGTTTCATCGTAGTCATAAGGCATTAGATAAGCTCTGTCGATGTAGTCTACGCCGCCATCTGTGGCCTTATCGTAGGCATCACCGGGTCCGCCGATCCGCGTAGTGTAGTCGCCATCTCTAAAGACGTACTGAGCGACAGAATTATCCGCGTACGTATATTTAACAGACAGATTTTCCGTGAGATCGTACTTCGCATAGAAATTGATCATGTCGGCTTCAGAATCTTCATAGCCCGTGCGATTCATAGCAACCTTATTGCTGATGTCTCCGCAGTCCATATAGGGCAGACCAATCATGCAATTAGCGGCGCCAGATGGATTTTGAGTGGCGTAAAGGTAGTTGGTGTTTGTCACCGCTGCGACTGCTATGTCTGCAGGTGGTGCGTTACCAATTGCATAAGCGCCTACCGTCGTGATTGTCGCGTCGGTAGTATTTAAATTCGCCATTGGTACCTGTGCGCGTGGAATACCAGTATCCGTAACTCGTGATACTCGCAGATTGGTATCGAATCGCTCGGTTTCATAGCGCAATTGGAGTGCGTAAAAGCGTTGATCCGGTGCATGGGTGTCTAAACCAGTGCCGACATTTTCTTGGTAGCCATCGCCCGTGTGCAGTCCCGCTGTTATTCGAAAAGCCAAATTATCGGTCACGGGTCCGCCAACTGCGACGTTAACCCGTTGTTGAGTGACGTCGTTTACTTGCGCCATCAACTCCATATCCCACTCTTGGGTAGGCTTCTTATAGACGTAGTTGATGGATCCCGCGATGGAGTTGCGACCGTTTAGCGTGCCTTGTGGGCCCCGGGCAACCTCCACCCGCTCGAGATCAAAGCCGCCGCCTGGTGCCGTTCCGTAAACACCGATTGTATAAGCGCCGTCAATATAGGTTGCGACCGAGCGGTCTCCTTGACCGATACCCGCGTTACGAGTTCCGATGCCTCGCAACGAGGTGCCGTTGCCTATCTGATCTACTGTTTCTCCGAATTGTAGACCGGGCACGAGAATTTGGAGCTTGTCACGATCTTGCACCCCAAATCTCTTAAGTGTGTCCTCATTGAAACCGGTAATGGTCATAGAGGTATCCATGACACTTTTTGCGGTTCTTTCGGCCGTAACGATTACTTCTTCGAAGTAATCATTCGTAGACTCCTCTTCAGCAATAGCCGCCGAGAAAGTTAACGTACTAATAAATGCGGCTGTCACGGCTTTCCACGACGCGCTCATCCAAAAACGGAAATGACTCACGAGATTCTCCCTTATCCCCTAAATTACACGAATCGTTATATTTGAAAGGCATGTTGGTAACAAACGCTGTACCGAAAAATCCCCCCATTTTTCCGGAACACGTCAAATGTTGGGATTATTCAGGCCCCAGCCTTAATTTGGGTAAATATCTCTGGGTGGCACAACGGCGGGAGACAAAAAGCTCAAGCTCAGGCCTTACAAACGAGCTACATCCGGCCTAATCTGGCATCTGAGCAGGTTAAAGTGTCGATCGGGGAGTCCCCGCGGCATCTTTTTGCAGAGAGGGAGTAAGAATTGACTGCAATTTCTACAAGGCAAGGTCGTATTGGCGGTGTATCTCAGGGAGAGGTAATAAGTTTCCTAGGCGTTCGCTACGGAGTGCCGCCGGTTGGCGCTCGTCGCTTTATGGCGTCGGAGATGGCTGATGGGTGGCACGGCGTTTACGACGCCACACATTTTCCAAATCGCGCAATGCAGAACAGAACTCTGAGCACTCTGGGTCTCCCAGTGGGTGGCTCTGTCAGTGAAGATTGTCTGTTTTTGAATATCGCCACCCCATCCGTAGCGGGAAGTTTGCGGCCGGTAATTGTCTGGTTCCATGGCGGTGGTTTCGTTGCGGGATCTGCTAACGAATATGATGGGACAGTACTTGCCGATCAGGGTGATGTCGTGGTGGTCACGGTCAATTCTCGTCTCGGCCCTTTCGGTTTTCTGGATCTTTCAAAATCTGGGGCGGATTATCTTGGTTCAGCGTCAAATGGCCTGCGCGACCAGATACTGGCTTTGACGTGGATTTCCGAAAATATCCAGGATTATGGCGGTGATCCAAAAAACGTGACTATTTCAGGTCAATCCTCTGGCGGTTCCTCGGTTTTGAGTTTGCTGGCCTGCCCGAGTGCGGACGAGCTATATCACAAAGCGATCGCTTGTAGCCCCACTGCGGTATACAACCGCAAAACGAATCGCGCAGAAGACTTGGCCGACCGCCTGAATTGTGCGCCAGAGGATTGTTTGGAGCTGTTGCTGGAGATGTCCGCCACGGATTTGGTGAACATGCAGATCGGTAGCCGAATCACGGTGGACGGGCACGTAGTTACCCGCTCTACCTTTGAGGCGATTGAAGACAGAGGCGAGAATGGGGTTCCGCTGTTGACTGGAACCACACTGACTGAAGGCTCGTACTATACTAAGGGCGATCCCGAGTCGCGGGACCATTATCCCTGGCTTAACCAATATCTCGCGCGAGATATGCTTTGCGGAGACGACCCTGATACTTATCTTGAAGCGCTCAAGCGGGCTTATCCCGACGCGTCGCCTGGCAAAATGCACGAGATGGTATGGACAGATATGTTTCGCCGAACCGCTTTAACTGCTGCGGAATTGTCATCGACTAAAGGCGCTGGCGGATGGCTGTATCGCTTTGACCTCCCGGTCAATGCAAGAGACGGCGAGCATGTAGGCACTCCGCATGCTTGCGACATGTCTTTTACGTTTAACACGGTTGCTAATTCAGAGTCACATGCCTATACCTTTCACGATGTAAAAAACCCCATTGTTCAATCGGTCGGCTTGTCCTGGTCGCAGAGGATTATTTCGATGGCGCGATTCGGCAACCCTAATCCTAGCCCTATGGATCTGCCTCACTGGCCTCGATATGAACCAGAAAATCGCAGCTGTTTTTTGGTTGATGATGTTGCAAGTGTTGTTCATGACGCGGATTCAAAGCATGCATTACTCTGGTGATAGCCGCTTAACAGCGATTGCTAAGCGTCGTGTAAAACCCGTTGATCGAATGCTGGCGTGGGCAGGAATCCACAGCGTTGTCTGGTACAAATAATAACGCTAAGGCTAAGTGTTAGGAGGTGCTCATCTGCTATGGTAGAGTCGACGCGCGCACAAAAAATCACTGTTCCGGGCCTATTATAATGACGATTATCAAAACCCATCGACTCACGCTTAAGCATCTTGGCCATGGAGACATGGCTCGTTTGGTTGAACTGATAGGTGTTGCAGAGGTCGCGCTTAATTTAGCCGGGGTGCCTCACCCCTATACCTTAAGCGATGCCGAGGACTGGCTCGCTCGTGTTAAAGAAAGCTCATTCAATAATCTCTCTATTTTCCTCGATGACGAATTGATCGGTGGGGTGGGATTAAGCGATTGCGCTAACGGTACGTATGAGTTGGGCTATTGGCTTGGTGTTGACTATTGGGGGCGTGGCTTTGCTACTGAAGCAGCGGCCGGGCTACTTGACTTTGTAGCGCTGCAAACGCGGCCGCTATCGGTGGTAGCAACCGTATTCAAAGACAACGTTGCCTCGGACAAGGTCCTGCGCAAACTTGGATTCACCCCTACGGGCACGGTCGAGTTATTCAGTTTGTCGCGACAAGCTCAAGTTGCCACGTTTAACTACAGTTACACAGCGTAAAGCAAATCTGTCTGGAGGCTGTTAAAAAGGGGCGCAAGCGCCCCTTCCGCGAAGCAGGCGTCGGTTTAGGTGCCCGTCCAGTTTGGTGCGCGCTTCTCAGCGAATGCAACCGGACCTTCTTTAGCGTCGTTGGATGCAAAGACCTCTTTCTGCAATGGCACCTGCATCTCCCAGAGTTTGTCCTCTTCGATGCCCATGGACGCTGCTTTGACCAAAGACTTAGACGCTTTCACTGCCAGTGGCGCGTTTTCAGCGATACGCTCGGCCAGCGAAATGGCTGCGCCAAGGGCCTCACCAGGTTCGGTCAGCGCGCTCAGCATTCCGGCGCTCATGGCTTCTTCTGCTGTGATTGGTTCACCTGTCAGAGCCATTTCCATAGCTTTAGCGTAGCCCACCCGAGCGTTCAGTCGGAATACGCCGCCAGCTGCGGCGAACAAGCCTACTTTAACTTCGCGTATGCCGATTTTGGCGTCCTTTGCGGCGACGATGAGATCGCAGGTCAGCATAATCTCGCAGCCGCCAGCTAACGCAAAGCCGTTTACAGCTGCAATCAGCGGTTTCTGCGCGCCTGAACGCACAAAGGTGTTGAGCGGCCCAATGTCCTCGCCTCGAGCAAATGCCTTGAGATCCATCCCAGCGCAGAAGGCTCGACCGTTGCCTGTGATCACGCCAGCCACTAATGAATCGTCCGCATCCAATTCTTGGATTGCAGTCCAAAGACCATTCGACAGAGCGCCGTTAATGGCGTTCATGGCATCTGGTCGATTTAGGGTGATGACCATTACGCGCCCTTGGCGCTCTACAATAACGGCTTGTTCTTCGCTCATAGCGTGTTCTCCTTAGTTCTCAAAGTCGAAAAGTAGCATGGCACGATATTGCGTCCACGGAAACTGCGATCAGTGCCTAACAGCACCTAAATGGAGCGCCGAACCGATGAGTGGTTAACGTTTGAGGGCTTTTACTAATTCGTCGACTTTATTATCTAGATCTGCGGTGCTGAGCGAATCTTTGACGCATTCTTTGAGGTGGGTGCTAAGAATTCTACCTTCTACGGTGGCGAGGGAATTACGCACAGCCTTTATTTGATTCAAGATGTCGATGCAGTATTTTTCGTCTTCGATCATTTTCGCTATGCCGCGCACCTGACCTTCGATGCGACGCATGTTGGGGAGTAAATGGGTATGGCAGGGGTGTTTCACGTTAAATCACTCTTGGTACGACGTAGGTGAAAAGGCTGGCAAAGACGAATAACGATACAGAAAAATAGTAGATGTAGCGGGAGCGTGCTCTGGTCTGCAAACAGGCGCGGCCGAGTTCGGGGTCGGCGGGGCAGGGCAGTCGTGCCGTTCGATAATGGGTATATCCCGCAAGCCCGATCATGCCTAGCGCCGCTAAAGATATTTGTACTTTGTATTGGGAGAGGACGATAAGAAACGGAAACACACTCAGCAGGCTAGCAAAGCTCGCCCCTGCTCCTAAGGCTACAAATAATGCTGGCAGCGCGCAGCAGATCAGCGTTGAGGTAGAGGCGAAAAGTGAGAAGATGTTTGCGGAGCGATCTTTCATGGGGGCGATGCAATTAGATTTTTATTATCTCTATCCCTGTAACATTTTGACCGTTGGCCAGTATTAGCTCGCTAATCTCTTCTTGGTTAATCAATTTGTCTGCGCTATAGGCTATGAGCACCTGACCATTTGCTAAATCCACATCAACCTTGCGCACAAATTCGTCTTTGTTGAAGGTTTTCTCAATTCCACGGGCACAGAAATCACAGACCATACCGATGACGTTAACGACCGCTACCTTGGAATCTTTGAGGTCTTTGACAAATCCTTCGTAGCGTTCGGTGGCCACGGCGACAGAGGGCGTGGCGGTAGTGTCATGATTATGTTGATTATGAACATGTTCAGTCTCAGCACTTGCCGATTTGCCAAAGACAAAGAGAATGAAAATAACTAGCGTCAATTTTGATTGCATTTTGCTTTCTCAGAAACGATACATGATGTGGGAGTCCCACTGGATTTCTCGGTCATAACCCACTTCTAAGAGTAAGTTACCCTTAAAAAACTTTAAGACGGGATAAGTCGACCAGCCTTCTAAGCGTGAATCTTTCTTGCTCTTTAGCATAAGCCAAGTGTGCAGATCTCCATATTGGCCCAGGTAAGGAGCAACGCCTACTTGCAAGAATTTTTCCGTGTAGTCCGTTGTATTGGTTTTTACCTGTTTTACACCAAAGCCACTAAACCAGCGGCGAGTTTCCCAATCGCCGTGGACGCCAACGAAGTGGTGATCGAGGCCTTGAGTGCCGATTCCTGCCTGAAGATAGATATTGCGCTGGGAGTGCTGAGTATTTTTGCGATTGAGCAGAAAGGTCGACCGCCAATAGGCGTATTGCTGATCTGTATATTTATCGCTCAACGCTTCAATGCCGACTGAAAAGCGATAGCTAGGCGAATAGTGGTAATAGACGGAATCATACATAGTGTTGGAGAACGCCATAATGGTTGACCCGCCCGAATAGGAAATGGGTCGCGCGGCCAATATTGGGGCGAACAGGCACAGCATTATTCCGACTATTTTGATACCCATAGGGGGTATGCTAGATGGTCTTGCGTGAATGTCAAAATTTATCGGTGGCTGGATCGGGAAGCTATTTAACCCGCTAACAATAAGGCCTTAGTGATGGTCGCTGCGCTGGGCTACTATGAAGCGGTGGTTTGACCGGTATAGGACCTTAGCGATGTCGGATTCTCATGCTGTTGCCGCACAGGCGGAATTGCATCATCAGTACTTCATAGGCTTGCAACTGATCGTGGCTGTAGAGGAGCCTCGCAGTACCGTATACGACTGGATGTTTCGGCTGTTTCGTCGTCAACATGAAGAAAAATTCCTCTCCAGTTTCGACAAGTTAGGCTTGCGTGGCCTGCCTGATGCCATTGCTTGTGCCCAATATCATGCACTGTCCAATAGGATGGGCGGCGTTGCTGTTGAATACATGGAAGAGTCTGCTCGCAAAGCCTGGGTGCGGTTTCGCTACCCTCGGTGGATGTATGCCGGTGCCGCGATTTGCGGCATTCCGGTTGAGGCCAGTCGCGGTTTTTTATACGGCTGGTATGCGCAGAACGGCGTGAGTCTAGAAAATCCACGTCTTGGATTCGTTTGTGTATCTGAGGATATGACCGGCCAATTTGGCCTGTGCGGATATTTTAAAGAGTTCGACCATGCGCTCAGTCCAGAAGAGCGTTTACAATTTGCCCCGAACGAAGCTGTACCGCAGTTTAATCCGGCGCAGCAACCAGACCCGCCGAATGATCAGTGGAACTCGGTGCGGTTAGCGAAGGCCAACCGCAATTACGCGGTCGAATATATCCGTAATGGTATCTGTGCCCTGATTGCCGTTGTTGGCAGAGCTCGCGCTGAAGAATTAGCGGCGCGGGCGGGACGTTTGATAGGGCTGCAATATTATCCCCAGATGGCTGAGCAGGTTAGCGCTGTCGATGGGGATGCGAGTCATGCGGCGGAGTTTCTATGCAGCATAATGGCGGGTATGGGTGATGCTTGTGCCCAAGAGCAGCTAGCCGACGGAACTATCGTGGTGAACCAAACCGGGCTGAGCATCGTGCGTAATCTCGAGGGCGCAGATCGACATACTGTGCTGGTTGTCTGGGTTGAACTTTGGCGCGGTGCCATACATTCACATCGGGCGTTTATTGACGTGCAGTGCGATATCACTGCTGAGTACCTCAGATGGTCGCTAAGCGACGCAGCTGGAGTGTTCACGTCCGAAGCCGCATGTAATTCGATGCCTGAACTTTGAGGTGTTAAGGTGTTTTCGTATGGGAAGTTTTACAGATATCACTTAGCTTGAGGGCTTTGCGGGAGAACGGCATGACGCTGCAGCCCTATCGAACTCTAATTGTTCTTTTGGCCGCTCAATGTTTTGGTCAAACCGCGGCACCGATATTAGTGCTGCTGGGTGGGCTTATTGGCGCGCAGATTGCGCCCAGTGCGAATCTGATGACCCTGCCGCTGGCATTTATGATAATCGGCACTGCGACCACCACCGCACCCGCGTCTATGTTGATGGCTCGAGTCGGCCGCAAGATAGGTTTCCTGTTTGGCTCTGGGATGGCCGTTTTTGCTTCACTGCTCGCCGCCTTAGGGGTTTATCAACAATCGTTTACGGTATTCTGCCTGGCTGCATTCTTGATCGGATGCTATCTCGCCTTTCTGCAGCAGTACCGATTCGCTGTTGCTGAATCGGTTGCCCCCGACCAAGTTCCCAAGAGTCTGTCCATCTTGATGCTGGCCGGTATTGTGGCGGCCATAATCGGCCCGGAGGTCGGTCGAAGATTTAGCTCGGTCGAGGGGCTGCCAGACTTTGTCGGCTCGTTCTTGGGTCTGGCCGTGCTCATGGCTATGTCTTTTTTAGTGTTGTTGTTCTTTCGCGACACCGAGATCAAGGCAGATACCGTCGAGGGGGTTGAGCGGCCCTTGGGCACCGTGCTGCGGCAGCCCACAGTTATCCTTGCCATAGCGTCGGCGGTGGTGGGCTACACGATCATGAGTCTCATTATGACGGCGACGCCCGTCAGCATGCACGAGTTAGACCAGCACTCCTTGGACGAAACCACGTGGGTGGTGCAAAGCCATATTCTGGCTATGTATATCCCATCACTTTTTAGTGGTTTTTTGATCGCACGGTTCGGCGTGCTGCGGATTATTCAGAGCGGCTTCATATTGATGTTGGTGTGCGTGTTGGTGGGATGGGGGCGTCCAGAACTGATGCACTACTTTGGTAGCATGGTGCTGCTGGGTGTTGGGTGGAACTTTTTGTTTCTTGGCGGCACGACGTTGCTAACCCAGTCATATCGGGTATCGGAACGTTTTAAAGTGCAGGCAACGAATGATTTCCTTATTTTTGGATTACAAGCGGTGGGTTCCTTAGGCGCGGGTCTGCTATTGGCAACATCAGGCTGGAATGGTGTATTGGCGTTTAGTTTGCCGTGGCTCATGTTGCTGGTGGCGGTGGCGATCTACGCAAAAAAATACCTGGTCGCGCCCCAGCACTAGGGGTTCGCTTGTGATAAAACGCCCGCTTGTAAATACGCAAAGGCAAAAGGAGGCATTGTGTCCCAAGAGCCAGAGTTGGTGCATGTCGTGAGTCCGGAAAATCGCTGGGTCGCACTAAATACGATTGTGACGGCATTTGCAGCTGACCCATTGCTGCGTTGGATCCTGCCCAGTGCAGATAAGTACTTGACCCACAGTGCTGCGGTCTTTGACAAGTTTGGTGGTACAGCATTTGCCGCGGGAACCGCTTATCAAATAGGTGATTTCGCGGGGGTGGCTCTGTGGGTGCCGCCGTCCCATGCCCAGCATGCTGACGATGAAGACCCCGAACTTTCTGCGTCGCTGGCCCAACTGATAGCCCCTAACCGATTCGAGGAGGTAAGTTCGGTGCTTGCACAGATGCAGGGTTATCACCCCGAGGACGACTGCTGGTATCTACCATTAATCGGCGTAGACCCTGGTCACCAAGGTCGAGGGTTTGGCGCGCAACTAATGAAGCACGCTCTAGCGTGCTGTGATGAAGCAGGTCTACCGGCTTATTTAGAGTCTTCAAACCCCGCCAATATTTCGCTTTATCAGCGATTTGGATTTGAGGTCATGGGGCGTATTGAAACTGAAACATCCCCCCCAGTGCACCCAATGCTGCGCCCCCGGCAGTAATCTCAGCCACAATGGATATTGCATAGCCGGTTATTGATGATCAGAAAAGGCGTTCGGGTTAGTGCATCCGATTCAGGCGTACAGCGGCGAAAAAATTTGCCAATGCTAAAAATACGCAGGTAATCCGTAATGCAATTTGCCCGCTCCAGAATTCTGTTAGGGCAGCCTGTTGGACCAGATGCAGTTCTATATCAGCCCAAAGCAGGGTAGCCAATATCACCGCAGCCGCGAGGGATGCTTCGCGTAAATACTTCCTCATCCAGAAACACAGAGCGTAGACGCTAACCACAGGCAAAAACAGCCAGAGGCGATAAAGGACGGTATCGAAGTAAATGGCTGGATTCGCGACTGAATAGGGGAACTGTTCCGGAAAAAATACGGCCATCAAACTGCGCACACTAAGCAAAAAAACCACGATGGAGAAACGGATCCAGATCCATCGGCGCGTCCGTATGTCATTCCCGCATCCGCTCTCGTAAAAAGCCGCGAGCGCCTCTTTTTCAGCTGGAGAAAGTGTCGTCATAAGGAACCCTGAATCCGATTTTAGTGGGCCTAAAGTAGTAGGGGCCGCGGTCAAGTAGACGTCGGCATTGCCTGTATCGATGCTCCTAATTTGTATCGGATTGCGTGGCTTTTTCTTTAGCCTTTTGTTCTATTTGCTGGGGTCTGCAATTAACCGGTCGAGAGCGGTTGTCACCACTTGGCGGGTTTTTTTCGCGCTGAGCTGCTGGCTATGGCGCAGGCTCATCCAGAATTCTATACCTAAGGTTGCATCTATGGCCTCAAACAGCGGTTTGTTATTCCGCAACTCAGCGGGCAGTACTTGGTTGAGGCGTTTTCTTCTCCTCGCGGCCGCTAGATGCAGGCTGTCTTTAGGTTCTCGGTTGGCGCGTTGACGCTGGAAAATAGGCGACATATAAATCGGCAGTAAATGCTCATAAATTCGCGATCTTCGATCTATGATGTGAGTGAGCTGGCGTTGCCATTGTTGCGGTGCGGCAATTTCGAGCGGAAACGGCTCATCGACCACTGCTTCAGCGTTCGCCTCCGCCGCTGCGATCATTTCTCGGTGCAGAGTTTCCGCATCGCTGAAGTGGCGAAACAGGGTGCGGGTGGTGATTCCAGCGTTTTGCGCAATCTCCGCGGTGGTGGGCTGTAGGCTCCCCTTCAGAATCAGGTCTCGAGTGGCATCCAATATACGCTGACGCGTGCGTTCCGTGCGTTCATGGCGACCGTCATTCTGCTTTTCCGCAGTGGCTTTAGCCATTGGCGTTGCGCGCGAGCACTTGGCAGCGTTTCATCAGGCGTCGGGCATTGTTGTCGAAGTCGTCTCGCCGGTGCAACACTCGTCGATTATCCCAGACGATAAGGTCGTTAGGTTGCCAGTTCTGTCGCCAGACATTTTGTGGCAGCGCGGCATAAGCCCAAAGTTCATCGAGCACTGCCTCGCTCTCGGTCAGGGACAAACCTGGAATATAAGCCCACTCGCGGCGCCCTAAATAGAGCACTCTGCGCTCGGTTTCCTCGTGGAGTCGGATAACCGGATGAATGCTGCCCGGGGCGTCTCGAGGGTCGTCAAAAGGCTCGTATCCCGGGCGTAGACTGCCGACACTGGTATGTGCAGCATCGTGCTTAATGCTCAGACCGGCTGCGCGCTGCAGCAGGCTTGGTGGAAGCGCTGAGTGCGCTGCAGCTTGGTCGGCAAAGTAGGTGTCGCCACCGCTTTTAGGAATTTCTATTCCCAACAGCACGCTGGCTGGTGGCGGCGTCTCCACATAGGTCATATCCGAATGCCAAGAGGCTTCAGCGTTGCCTAGCCCGCCGATTGGTTTGCCATCTACTCTTATATTGGACAATACCGTGACATAAATGTTGGGAATTTTTTTCCGCTCTTGTTGTGACATTCGACCTAAAGGCGTTTCTTCCAGTGGTCCAAAGCGCGCGCTGAATAGTTGCAGTGCACGATCGTCCAAAGCTTGATTGCGAAAGCGTAATACGCCGTAGTGTAGCCACGCGTGATAAATTTCCTCGAATTCGGATTCGCTGAGCGTGAGCAAATCGATGTCGTCGATGTCTGCGACGAATTGCGAGTTTACGATCGGTGTGATGCGCATCTTTAGATCCTCGAGGCGTAGATTAATCGGCAGATGAAAAACTGGCGCGCATATCCATAGCCCTGCGCGGTACCAGAATGCGTGCAAATTGTTTAAGTCCTTGGACAGAACTCAGTTGCTCGGACAGCATGACTAGAGCGTCGGCAAGCAAAGTCTGGGTCCAAAATATTGTGTGCAGGTTATCTGGGTCTTGGTCATCTGGTTGGGCGGTTATAGCTTCTAAATAATAGTTTTTGGCGTCTTCGGTGGCGTGCTTGAACCAGACCAACTCGTCAGTGGGCAGGGTGACGGTATCGAGGTATGCCGCTAAACGCTGAATGATCTCATCGATTGAAGAATTCGATACGCCGGTTAGGGTGCGGCCATTGCGACGGCGTTTGCCGAGGTCGTGCCAGGGTTTTAGCGTGCTTAGTTCGCGGCCCAGACGTTCTTGCCAAGATGTGGCGGTGGTCGCAGATTTTATAAAAGTTACTGGGCAGGCGAGCGGGCTCTCGGTTTGTTGTACTGGCGCGTCCTCCGGAAAGTCCTCGAGTACTGGTCCATCGGTGCTGTTAAATAATTTCAGCGCCGCAGCGATGACCCGATGTTGAAAATCGGGGTCATTGGCCACGCCCAAGGGACGGCCCAATGGGAAAGGCACCCATAATGAACGGGGTGGAGCCATGCTGGCGGCATTTTCCCGTACGAGGCTAATGCCTGTTGTCATAATGTTGTCGCGTTCTAAATAGTAGCTGATCGCACACACGGCACGGGTGCAGTTAGGTCAGACGGGTGTCAGGAATACGGCGTCTACTCGATCCTTTTTTAACATGCCCGCAAGTTGCGAGGCGCTGTGTTGGTATTCTGCGGGCATTAATCCGGCGCCCATAAAGCTGTAGTGCACGTTAGCGAGCCCCCCGATGGTGCCCCGGGCTTCCAGCTCTTTAAAACGGTCAATGGGATAGACCAGATTAACGTCCTCGGCAAAACCCGTGCGATCAAAATTCACCGAGCTATGGGACATGATCAAATCGTTTGCGTTCTCATTATTAGAGATAGGCCGAAAGGTCGCGTCGGTGAATTCAAAAGTAGGGTCATCGCGAAAATGTAAGCCCGCGGTAGTAACCAAAGCGATGCGCAATTCGGCAAGGGGTTTTTCGCTGGCGACCCAAGTTGCAGGACCCAGTGGCGGCATATTTTTTGCGAGCAGATGCTCGCGCTCGTAGTCGGGTAAATCAGCAAGGCGGACCATATGTCAGTCTGCGCTGTCCGAGTGAGATTGAGCCATTGCCCTCATTACCACATAACCTCTTTATTGCTCGCTCTCGCATTGGTTTTGCAGGCAATACCAATGACGGGTGAGTCGGCTGAAATGCTTTGTGCGACAGCTAATTCCAGTATGCGATTAGTCCAAACAAGCTAACCCTGAGTGTCCAGCGCTAGCCGCTGCGGATCATCGTTTGCCGTAACTAATGTCGCTAAGAATGACAATAGATTTTAAGGGTGTCAATGTTGCAACAGGGCCAGCGACAGTATTAGCCCTTGCTCAGTATGGGGCGGCACGGGGCCGCACTCACATCGATAATGTTCAATGGCGGGCAATCTAATTGATACCTGCCGCTCGGCAAATCCGCAGGCAAGTTCAATGGCGCCAGTAGCAGCAGCTCTTGGTTTGCTGCAAAAAGTTGCCGCACCGGGTCATATGGGTGCCGTTGATTGTCCATGATGGGCGTGTCTACGCCTAGAATGTGCAGCGGTAGGCTCGCCAGATGTTGGGTCAGTTCGGCCTGAAACCAAGGCGCCTGTGTCAGGTAGTTTTCCTTTGTATGTTGACTACTCCAGCGGGTGCCCAGTATCAGGTTGGTTAGTGTAGTGCCGGATTTCGCATGAGGTCCGAGCGCTGTTCTGAATTCCGTTAGAGTAATGCAGCCGTTGGCTTCCGGTGTTACCAGCAAAAGTAACGTGTCGAGTCGAAAAAAAGCATTGATGGGTAATTCGTTTAGGTTGGCTTGATTGGCGAGTTTGTGCCCAGCAGATTCGATATAGGTGCCGGTATGGGAGCACAAGTTAAAGCGGTAGACGCTGTCACTGTCGCCTTGATTGGTATCACTAAGAGCATAAATCGTGTTTTCCCAACCCGGCTGATAGCGCCACATGTTGTCGCTAATGGGTAGGGAAATGTCATAACTATCCATATGCTCGATCAGTCTATTCGACCCATAAAACGCACATTCATCTGCAGATAGGCGTCGCTATTAGGGTGTTTTGCCCAAATGTCCTGCCATTCAGGTCTGGACATGATGGTGCCAAATTGTTCGTCACGGATTGCCTTGCTGGGCCAGCGAATGATCCAACATACGTTGGGCTGGCCGTTAACCGAAGGTGCGGGGTTGGTGCCTGACACTTCCGCGTCGAAACCGCAGTCCATCCAGAAATCGACGAGATCGAGATTGGCGCGTAGCCATGGTACGGCTAATTCTGTGGCCCACTTGCGATAGGGCTCTAGCCACTCGGGGTCGATGGTGTAGTCGCGGACCTCTACGATTGCTTGGACCATAACAAAAACTCCTATAATTTGGCTTTGAGCGATTTAGCAAAACCGTAAAGGGCACGCGCACTGTCCTGATATATTTCCGGCACGATATCGGGCATGGATAAATCGCCTGCGTGCCCGGTACCCAGTACAACCTTACCCACGGCTGATACCCCGGCAGCTTGGAGTTTGCGTAAAAAGGCGATGCCTTCATCACGCAACGGGTCTAACTCGTTCATCGATACCACATGTGGCGGCAGGCCCTTAAGCTCCTCGACGCTTGCCTGTAACGGCCAGGCCAGAGGATTGTTTGTGTGCTCCAATTCGGGGTCGTATACCTTGACCAGAACCTGCATGCTGCTGTTGCTCAGCAGGTAGCCATCATTTTCTTTTAGCGATAGGAGATCAGCCGGCTGCTCCCGGTAGGCGCCGGAGATGTATGGGCAAAAAGCATAGACCCCATCAATTAGCTCGCCCCAACCTTCTTGCTTAGCTTTAAGAGTGGTTGCGATTGACAGGTTGCCGCCGCCGGATTCACCGGAGATTGTGATGGTTGAAATATCCAGTTCGGAGCGATTCTCATGCGTCCACTGTACTGCACTCGCACAGTCATTGAGACCGGCGGGAAAAGGATGATTGCCAAGTTTGCCACCGCCGTTGCGAAACTCGACGCCAACCACGACCATCCCCATTGCCGCTAAAGTGTTGCGCCAGCGCACGAACACCGGATCGGTCGCGGTCATTAAGACCATGCCGCCGCCGTGGGTGTGTACTAGACAGGGCAAGGTGCCATCGCGTTGCGCTGGTTGATGGATAAATAGAGTGATGTCGTTGCCATCTGCGCCCTTTATCACCGTTTCACTGCTGCTAACGGTGGGGAAATCCGGCATGGCTTGCCATTCCATTGGGTGTGACAGCGCCGCTGCGTCCTCAAATGCTGCACAATATTTTAGTGCTAGTTCATAGTTGGCATCGGTGTCGATTGCATCAACACCCGGCGCGAGTTCACCAAGCATAGCCATGGCAGTGGCAATGCGCGGATCGGTCCTAGGATCGCTCGCTAAGGTTGCTTCAGGATTGCCTAATTTTCCCGGTTGTTTGGATGTCATATTGTTGTTCCTTCCCAATAAATTATTAGCGCCGTCTCACGGTGTTTTTGCTCAGACAATTCGCGACTTGCCGTCCCCCCAGTATTTGTCCCTCAGCAAACGCTTGTACAGTTTGCCTGTGGGCAGTCGCGGCATTTCGTCGATGTAGTCCACCGACCTTGGTATTTTTTGCCGTGATAAGTGGCCGTTTAAGTACCCCAGCAGTTCTTCGGTGAGCTCATTGTCTGCGGCAATCCCCGCTACAGGCTGAACAACCGCCTTTACCTCTTCACCTAGGTCTGTATTGGGTACACCGAACACCGCGGCGTCTTCAACTTTCGGGTGTGAGATCAGCAGGTCTTCACACTCTTGGGGGTAAATGTTTACGCCCCCGGAAATGATCATGAAAGTTTTACGGTCGGTGAGGTACAAAAAACCGTCGGCGTCCACGTAGCCAACGTCGCCCACAGTAGTCATGCTGCCGTCGTTTGACGTCGACTCTGCAGTCTTTTCCGGATCATTGTGATAGCTGAATTCGGTGGCGGTCTTGAACCACAAAGTGCCTGGCTCGCCCATCGGCAGCGGTTGCATATCGTCATCAAGCACTGCAAGTTCTCCGAGTACCACTTTGCCGACGGAACCTTTATGTTGCAGCCATTCCTCGGTATTACACGCGGCAAAGCCCAAGCCTTCGGTGGCCCCGTAATATTCGTGAATGATCGGCCCCCACCAGTCGATCATTTGTTCTTTCACCATGACTGGACAAGGCGCGGCTGCGTGCACGGCAATGCGGAGCGAAGATAAATCGTAACGGCTCCTATCCGCTTCAGATAACTTCAGCATTCGGCTAAACATGGTTGGAACCAGCTGCGAGTGGGTGACCTGGTATCGCTCAATTAAGGCCAGATATTCCAGTGCATCGAAACGCTCCATAATGACCACGGTGCCGCCAATACGCAGGGCCAGATTAACCGCGGCTTGAGGGGCCGAGTGGTACAAGGGCGCTGGTGACAAATAGACCATGTCCTCCTGATACCCCCAAAGTTGGCTGAGAAATTGGAAAATCGGCAACGGTTCTACTGGCGATTGGGGTGGGAGTGGGCGGATGATGCCCTTAGGCCGCCCCGTAGTGCCGGATGAATAAAGCATCGAAGTACCCAGTCGCTCCTCGCTTATGGGTGCGTCTGAGTGTTCGGCACAGGCCTCAGCATAGTCCCGACATGTGTCGGGAAGATTGTTTGGGTCGCTATCAACCACCAATATCAATTTCAGCCTAGGACAGTTTTTTGCCGCGGCTAAGGCCACGTCCTGCTTGGCGGCACTGGTGATGAGTACTTGAGATTCTGAATTTTGGATGATGTATGCGACTTCTTCTGCCGTAAGAAATGAGTTGATGCAGGTGTAATACAGCCCGGCTCTTTCGCCTGCAGCGCAAGTTTCCAGATACCGAGCGTTGTTTTCCATAAACACCGAGTAGTGGTCTTCAAAACCCAAGCCATTGGCCTGCAGTAGCTGTGCCAGTCTATTACTGCGTCCCTCAAATTCGGCGTAGCTGACCGCTTCACCGGTGCTCGCCATAATAAAGGCCGGGCGGTCCGGGTGTGTGACTGCATATTTGTCTGGATACATAAGCGTTCTCCTCTAGAAACTGATTTTCGGGCATCGGGCAAGGTGTAATGGCTCTTCCCGAGTCCCGATTTTTGGTAATTGTCTTAAGATGTTAACGACTGTCAATTCGGCAATGTCCGCTGTTCGCTCTGCTGCGAATTGGTAAATCGCGCTGTTCCAAACAGCACTGGTGTGAATCCACCGGGAACGGTTTTAAGCAGATACAGCAGATAGTTGTATCGAAAGATCATGCCGGCAAAAATATCAACATGCCCAAAGCTAGTAAGCCCGAAAACACCAGATTGAAATGTCCCGGCCAAACCAGCGCGTAAAATGCGCCCAGAAAGGGTTGCGGTAAAGCCAAACCATACTTGCCTCCAACGACGGCGGTATAAGTAGTCATCGCCAGTGAAAAAACCCCAACAAATGTTCGCAATATCGTCACTCCATGCGCGTCCTAACTAAACCGCTTAGTTTCTAATTTTTTAGTTTTCTTAGAATAGGCTCCATGGTGGATTGACCAATGACCCTGCCATCATTGGCCAGCGTCTCGGCCAGCAAACCGTCCTGTGTATATAAGCTAAACATCACCAGCGCGCCGTCCGGGCCGCCGCGCTCCATATGTACGTCTCCAGGGGGTTTTTCTGCATAGTCGCCAGCGCGGCGAATACGTGTGCTTAATTCTTTGCCGGTTTCAAGATCGATGTCAACGACATGCAGTTCCCCTTCCAGCACCAGCGACGTGGTGTATGCCCTGTGTCGGTGAAAATGGCAGTAGCTGTTGGGCGCCCATCGATACAACAAGTCGACATGGCCGTCGGCTCTAGCGCCGAGTAAGGCGGACGAAAAATCAATCGGATAATCGAATTTGTCGCTGCCGTGGTGGTGCTTCCAGCGCAGGTTGTCATTCGCAAATAAATTCATCAAAACCCTCCTTCCTCACTGTCATAGGATAGTGGCTTATGGGGGTGGTGAAAACAGCCGCTGCAAAAATGGCGTATTTCGGTAAAGTGGCTGCAACTTTCAGAGCGTAGGTATGGCGTGGCAACAGAAAATATGCAAAACCAGCAGGCGGAGAAGAAAAAAGGCGGAACTTTGGGTCGTTTCATCTTTATCGCGATTACGCTCTTGTGCTTTGGCTATCTGTACTTTCGTTTGAATGGAGCTGCGCTGCGCGAGGGTTTGACCTTAACGGCCTATATGGCAGAGGTTTTTGCCAATGTGCAATGGGGTGCCTGGCTGCTGATTATGGTGGGGTATTCGTTGTTCTATTTCGGCATCGACACCTTGGTGGTTAGTCGGGCATTGAACTGGTTTATCACCGATATTCGCTATCGCGATATTTTGCCCATCCGTGCCAGCGCTTACATCGTTTCATTGTTTAACGAGCAAGTAGGCAAAGGCGGAATGGCGTGGTACCTGCATCGGCGCCATCAAGTGCCGGGGTGGGAAGTGGGATCGGTGATGTTGTTCATCATGTTCTGCGAGGTCTTTTATTTGCTTGTGTGGGCCAGCGTAGGTTATCTGTTCAGTAGTGATGATCTGCCGGCTGCTTTTGGTTTAGTGCCTTGGTTAGGTGCGGGCGGGGCGGTGGTGCTGACGCTGTGGATTGCGTTTTTCCGGGGCGCGCTGCTGCCCAACAATACGCTCCGCGATAAGCCGATTTTCCACGCATTCAAAGCCGCTAAGCCCTGGCATTATTGCGCTTTTTTCTTGCTTAGATCACCGGCGCTGTTGGCTGCAGTATTTGTTTATGCGACTGCGCTCAATCTGTTTGGCGTTGAGGCGAGCGTGCTCGGGTTGTTGCCCTTTTTGCCGGTAATCTTTTTTGCGGCCGCCGTGCCGACTCCGATGCGTGCAGCGGCAATTACCTTTTGGGTGGTGTTGTTTCCTGAGAACGAGGGCCAGATGGCAGCCTTTGGCTTTGTCCAACATAATTTCTTTATCTTATTTAACGCAGCGATTGGCCTATTATTTTGGCGTCGAGCGCAGCGCGATTTGTTTGGATCTTGAGCCGCTGATTGTGCATAGCTCTTGAATAACACTGCAGATTGCCAAGCACATGGGAATAGCGATGAAATTTGAATGGGTCCGGATCTTTGCGGTATTTCTTCTGAGTTGCGGCTCAATGGCCGGGCATGCTCAGGTTCCGGTTCAATCTGGGCAAAGCGTAATGCCCGAGGACTACCCTGAAAAAATACTTTTCGTGGGCAACAGTTTTACCTACTACAACGATGGCCTGCACAAACATTATGGCAACCTGCTGCGTGCTGCGAATTTGCATCAGCCAAATCGAAACAAACTACGCATGATGACCTATTCGGGGTCGGGTCTGTGGGAGCATGGTGCCGCCTTACGCAGCGCGCTGACGAATGATCGCTGGGACGCCGTTGTTATGCACGATTACAGTAACGGACCCATTACGCAGTGGAATCGATTTGTCGCGGCTTCTGACACGCTTGGCAGTATTGCGCGGGCTCAGGGTGCTGTGCCCTTGCTGTTGATGACTTGGGCCTATGCTGGCCAGCCTGAAATGACAGCACAGTTGGCAGAGGCGTATACCCAGCGCGGTAAAGAACTGGGCGCTAGGGTGATCCCGGTAGGCCTAGCCTTCGCTGCGGCTTCGGAGATACTTGATGCGGATTTATATTCGCCGGACCTGTCGCGATTTGAGAACGGTGCGCCGGTTTACGAGAAGATAGTCAAGCATCCCAGTATGGCTGGCACTTATCTTGCCGCGTGCACAGTTTTCGCAACGCTCACGGGTCGGAATCCTGAAGGACTCGTCTATGCCGGTGGTTTGGATCCAGAGGTTGCTCTGGCCCTACAAGGCGTTGCTTTTCGAACCGTGCAGAGTTATCTGGCGAAACAATAATCAACTCTGCTGACGGTTCGGGCATGTTAACCTTACCGCTTGAGCTTCGATTTTCTAGAAGGGAACAATATGTCGACAGGTACAGATGATCTGAGGATCGGTTCGATCACTGAATTGATCGAGCCCGAGGCTTTGATTGCAGAAATGCCACCGTCCGCCGCCGCTGTTGCTACGGTGTCGGAGGCGCGCAAAGCGATTCACCAAATACTTACCCAACAAGAAGATCGTCTGGTCGTGGTGGTTGGCCCCTGTTCGATTCATGACGCGGATGCAGCACTCGAGTACGCAGGCCTACTTAAGTCGGTCGCAACTGCTTTGGCTGATGATCTTTGCATAGTGATGCGGGTCTATTTTGAAAAGCCGCGCACCACGGTGGGGTGGAAAGGGCTGATTAATGACCCTGACTTGAATGACACCTTTCAAATCAACAAGGGCTTAAAGTTGGCGCGAAGTTTACTTGCTCAGCTGGCGGACCAAGGCCTAGCCGCGGGCACGGAATATCTGGATCTAATAAGCCCACAGTATCTTGCCGATTTAGTATCTTGGGGTGCAATTGGCGCGCGCACTACTGAGAGCCAAACTCATCGCGAATTGGCATCAGGGTTGTCGTGTCCGGTCGGGTTTAAAAACGCCACAGATGGCGACATTCAAGTAGCCGTCGATGCGATTCGATCAGCGTCTCAGTCCCATCACTTTCTTTCTGTTACCAAGCAGGGTCGCTCTGCTATTTTTCAGACCGCAGGTAATGAAGATTGTCACGTGATTTTACGCGGCGGTAAGCATGCGAATTACGATATGTTTTCAGTGCAGGATACCGCCGCGATGCTAACCAAGGCCGGTCTGCCGGCACGGATTATGATCGACGCGAGTCATGCCAACAGTCGCAAAGTGCCGGCGCGACAGATTGATGTCGTCAACGATATTGCCGCGCAGATAGCGCGTGGTAATGAGGATATCTTCGGTATTATGATTGAGAGCAATCTAGAAGAAGGCCGCCAAGATGTGCTCGATGGCCAATCTCTTACGTATGGGCAAAGCATTACAGATGCCTGTGTGGCCTGGGCTGATACCGAGCCGTTACTGCAGACGCTTGCTGCCGCGGTGCGCCAGCGGCGTGCCGGTCGGTGATTGCCGCAGGCTAGGAGAACTTAAGTAACGCCTCGGTGCCGCCTCCCTCTGCGCCAAGCAGATGTTTCAGATAATCCTCATAGGATTCCATCCACATGCCTTGGCTGCGTTCACGTCCTGCTTTTTCGTCGGTCTTAGTCGCCTTCATATACCAGTTGTTACAGCGCAGCCACACCTTGCCGTCAGCACTGTTTTTGCACCGCTCTGTCCAATCCTGAATAGCTGCAGGCGTGGGCTCAACTTCTAGATGACCCGCATCGCGCATTGAGGCAACTAGATTGGCAATGTACTTGGCCTGCTCTTCGCACAGTAACGTGACATTCGTGACTGGATTAAGACTTTGTGGGCCAATCATCATGTAAAAATTCGGCATCCCCGCAATGTGCATGCCCCACAGCGATTTGGGTCGGGTCATTTGGAAGTTGTTGGCAGCGTTGGCACCAAACTCTTCTGCCATACTCTTACCGTCGCGCCCGGTAACTGGGAATGGGATATGGTTACTGTCGAATCCGGTAGCAAAGATCAGTACGTCGACATCATGCTGTGCACCGCTGGCCAAGGTTACGCCGTTTGCATTTACAGCGACTACGCCGCCAGGATCGTTTACGAGTGATACATGGGCTTTGTTGAAGGTGCTGTAGTAGTCATCAATAAACAGTACGCGTTTGCAAAAAAATGGGTAATCGGGCGTTAGCAGAGCGGCGAGTTCGGGGTCCTCTACCTCTTTGCGAATGCGTTTAGCGATACCTTCACAGATCGCCGCATTCTGTTTTTCGTCGTGCAGCATTGCAAACGTGAATAGCACATCAGGATCTGGTGGTAATTCGCCCTTCCAGTCCACGTGGCGCAACTTTTCGCTGTAGCCGCCTGCTTTGAAGGCGTCTTTAATCTCCGGCGGTGTAGGTTCGTCGTCGCGCGGCATCGCCCAAGTGGGTGTGCGCTGAAAAACAGTCAATTCGGCAACGTCGTCAGCGATTGTTGTTATGACTTGGGCGGCAGAAGCTCCGGTACCAATCACGCCTACGCGTTTTCCTTTGAGATCCACAGCATAGTCCCACTTTGCGGTATGAAAGCTCTCACCGGCAAAGGATTCAACGCCCGGAATCTCTGGCATGCGTGGGCTCGACAACGGCCCGTTTGCACAAACAATGTGTGCGGCTGTAATGGGTTCAACCGGGCAATCTTTGTCAGTATCCCAGATATCCAGCTGCCAGGTGGCCGCATCGAGATAGTCGACCGATAAAACTTTGCTGGAAAATCGAATGTGCTCACGGATCTCGCAATGGTCCGCTAGCAAGTTGGCGTAATCGGCTATCTCGCTTTGGTTAACGTATTTTTTCGAAGGAATGAAGCCTGTTTGATCAAGGAATGGGAGGTAGGTGTAAGAGGGTACGTCGCACGCGGCGCCCGGATAGCCGCCGACGCCGCCGTGACTCCAAACACCACCGAGTCCTGGGCTCATCTCGAGGACGCAGAAATTAGTTATGCCTGACGCGCGTAAAAAGTTCGCGCAGAGCATGCCGGAAAAGCCGCAGCCGATAATTGCAACGTCAAATTTCTGTTCCATGTTACTTCTCAAATCTCGATAAAAATTCAGCGCCTACCCTAGTCCCTTCGACACTCAAAATTCAACGTTGAATGATCAATGTGTAGGATTTTTTCTTTGACGTGGTTGCTACTGGCTGCGGTAACAGGCCAATGGTTTTGACGCGGGTTGCCGCATGAAGTTTTTATCGACTTGACGTTTACGTTAACGTAAATTAAAAAGAGCGGGTAAAAGATGATCCGTTGGGTTGTCCCGCTCTTAAATCTGTTGCCAAAGGCGGCTTATTCGCATGTCTGTATCTGTCCAGTTGTACTCCATTCGAGATTTGTCTCAAGACTTTGGGGTGACCACTCGAACACTGCGGTTTTATGAGGAGAAAGGACTTTTAGAGCCTGAACGTCGGGGCCGCACTCGCCTTTACACGGCGGCAGACAGAGTGCGACTCAAGCTCATACTTCGAGGCAAGCAGCTAGGCTTTACTCTCGATGAGAGCGCTGAACTCATAGCGATGTATGACCCGGATTCGAATAATGTCGCCCAACTTCAGGCTCTGATTGACAAGATTAGAGAGCAGCGGTGCCGGGTTGAAAAACAACAGCAGCACATCCGATTGATGTTGAAGGACCTGAAAGATTGGGAACAAAGATCAATCAAGGCGTTGCGAGCCTTGGTTGATTAAATAACGCAAGACAAGCTCAGCTATAAAGAGGTATTCGATGAATACGATCGACAGCGCAGTGAATTCCAAGTCTCAGGAGTTCATCGATAACGCGGAGGCTATGCAAGGCCTAGTGGACGATTTGCAAAGTCAGGTCGCGCGCGTCATGCAAGGCGGGGGCGAACGCTACCAACAGCGTCATCAGGCCCGTGGAAAGTTGCTAGTGCGCGATCGCATTGATGCGCTCGTTGATTCAGGGTCGCCGTTCTTGGAGTTCTCACAACTCGCAGCATTCAATATGTACGGGCAGGATGATGTGCCCGCGGCGGGCTTGATTACAGGGATTGGTCGGGTTGTGGGCCAAGAGTGTGTCATTGTCGCTAACGATGCGACGGTCAAAGGCGGCTCCTATTACCCAGTTTCCGTAAAAAAGCATCTTCGGGCTCAAGACATCGCGCAGCAAAACAACTTGCCATGTATCTATCTTGTGGATTCCGGCGGTGCCAATCTGCCGAATCAAGACGACGTGTTTCCCGATAAGCAACATTTCGGGCGGATCTTTTTTAATCAGGCGAATATGTCTGCGCAAAATATTCCGCAGATTGCTGTGGTCATGGGCTCGTGCACAGCGGGCGGTGCGTATGTCCCGGCTATGGCAGATGAGGCGATTATTGTGCGCAATCAAGGCACGATTTTCCTCGGCGGCCCGCCGTTAGTGAAGATGGCCACGGGCGAAGAGGTCAGTGCCGAAGACTTAGGCGGCGCGGATGTTCATACCCGTCTATCGGGTGTTGCCGATCACTATGCCCGCAACGATTTCCATGCACTGGCATTGGCGCGTCAGGCCGTTAGTCGCCTAAACAGGGTAAAGCCGCAGGCGCTAGCGATCCAGCCTGTTGTGGAGCCCTTATACCCCGCCAGTGATTTGCTTGGCATTGTGCCGAGCAATGTACGCAAACCCTATGATGTGCGAGAAGTGATTGCGCGCATAGTTGATGGCTCAGCCTTTGATGAATTTAAGGCCTTGTTCGGGACGACCTTGGTGTGTGGCTTTGCACATTTGTATGGGCTGCCTCTAGGCATCGTGGCGAATAATGGTGTGTTGTTCGGCGAGTCTTCGCAAAAGGGTGCTCACTTCATAGAACTCTGTGCGCAGCGCAAGATTCCATTGTTGTTTTTGCAAAATATCACCGGCTTTATGGTGGGTCAGCAGTACGAGGCCGATGGCATCGCTAAACACGGAGCAAAGTTGGTTACGGCAGTGGCTTGCGCCAAAGTGCCGAAGCTCACATTGATACTCGGGAATTCCTATGGTGCCGGTAATTATGGGATGTGCGGCCGCGCGTACGACCCTAATTTTCTTTTTATGTGGCCAAACGCACGTATCTCGGTGATGGGTGGTGAGCAGGCTGCGGGTGTGTTGGCACAGGTTCGACGGGGCCAGATTGAAGGCTCGGGGGATTCTTGGAGCGACGCTGATGAGCAGGCATTCAAACAGCCGATCCTCGATGATTTTGCGGAGCAAAGTCATCCTTATTACGCAAGTGCTCGGTTATGGGATGATGGGATTATCGACCCCACTCAAAGTCGCCGAGTGTTAGGCCTCGCTTTATCGGCAACTTTAAATCGTCCAATTGAAGAAACCCGCTTCGGCGTGTTCAGGATGTAGGGGAGCGAATGTTCAACAAAATACTCATCGCTAATCGGGGGGAAATCGCCTGCCGTGTTATGCGTACGGCTCACGGGTTGGGGATTAAGACCGTTGCGGTATATTCCGACGCTGACGCCAATGCGCAGCATGTACAGATGGCGGACGAAGCTATCTGGCTGGGCGGCAGTGCCCCGTCTGAATCCTATCTAGACGGTCACAAGGTGCTGCAGGCGGCGCTGCGAAGCGGTGCTGACGCCGTCCACCCCGGCTATGGTTTTCTGTCGGAGAATTCGGGGTTTGCGGAATTGTGTGCCGAGCACAAGGTCGTCTTCATTGGACCGCCGGTCCGTGCTATTCAAGTCATGGGTTCTAAGTCTGCTGCGAAGCAGGCAATGCAAGCAGCCCAGGTGCCCATGTTGCCGGGTTACCACGATTCGGATCAGAGTGAAGAGCGCCTGCTGCAGGCGGCTGATGACGTGGGTTATCCGGTTTTGCTTAAAGCGGTTGCTGGCGGCGGTGGTAAGGGCATGCGTCAGGTTCACAGTGCCGACGATTTTGTTACCGCATTGGCTGCGGCGCGTCGCGAAGCTATGGCCAGTTTCGGTGATAGCGACATGTTAGTAGAAAAATTCTTGCAGCAGCCTCGACATGTCGAGATACAAATATTTTGTGACACTCAAGGTAACGGGGTGTATCTGTTTGAGCGGGATTGTTCGCTGCAACGGCGTCACCAAAAAGTGATCGAGGAGGCGCCAGCCCCGGGTCTTGGAGAGAGCTTGCGCGCCCGTATGGGCGAAGCAGCGCTAAAAGCGGCGCAGGCAGTGAATTATGTCGGCGCTGGCACGGTAGAATTTCTGCTTGATGAGGATGGTGCCTTCTATTTTATGGAGATGAATACCCGCCTGCAGGTGGAACATCCGGTAACTGAAATGATTACCGGCCAGGATTTGGTGGAGTGGCAGTTGCGTGTGGCCGCCGGGCAGTGCTTGCCACTGGCTCAAGAGCAATTGATGATTAATGGGCATAGTTTTGAGGCTAGGATTTATGCGGAAAATCCGCATAACGATTTCTTGCCCACATCCGGTCAGGTTACTTGGTTGCAGGAGCCCCGGGCGACTGCTCATGTGCGTGTCGATAGTGCGGTCACCGTAGGCGACCAGGTTGGGGTTTATTATGACCCTATGATTGCCAAATTGATTGTTTGGGGAGAAGACCGCGGTACCGCGTTGCGGTCTTTATCCCGCGCTCTGTCTGAATATTACATAGCCGGGTTGACGACGAACATCGACTTTCTGCGGCAGCTTATCCAGCGCCCTGAGTTTCGCGACGCGCTGTTGAGTACGCAGTTTATTGACCAGCACAGAGCCTCATTGCTTCACTCGGGCGACACTAAACCTGTGCAACTGGTGGTATTAGCCGCGCTCTATGACGTGTTGAAAAAACAACAGGTCGACCGCGCGCAAACCGCAGCGTCACCCTGGCTCGCGCAAGACCATTGGCGCCTCAACGGCCCGCAGAGGTTTACCTTGGATTTGTTGTTAGAGGACCAGCAGTACGCCGCAGAGATCGCGTTTCTGACTGCGCAGGATTTTCGTATCACTGTGGACGGTCAGGAACACCGGGTAAGCGGGGAACTGACAGGCAACAATCTAGCCGCGGTGGTGGATGATTATCTCAGCAATGCTGTGGTCGTAGCCGATGAGAAATCCATTAGCGTGTTCGCGGCTCAAGGCAGTGCTCAAGTGCAGTACGTGGCGGCCGATCTGGGGGACGAGCAGCTCTTTGACGACGGTAACCATTACAAAGCGCCAATGAACGGCACGGTTATTGAGGTACTCGTGAGTGCTGGCACGGCAGTGGCAGCTGGCGACCCCTTAATCATCATGGAGGCTATGAAAATGGAGCATGCGGTTAATGCATCAGCGGACGGAACCATTACGGACGTTTTTGTAGCAAAAGGGGAATTGGTAGATGGTGGTGCGGACTTAGTCGCGTTTGCCAAAGATGGGCATGATGCGGTCGATGCCGTTTAGTCCGTTTCTATGCCAGGGCTTCTGCCACTGCAGGGTGACGAATTTCACCTGCACTTATGTTGAGTCCCTGCGCGAATCCTAGATCATTCGACAGCGCTCGACGCCAGCCGCGCTCAGCTAAACGCGCTACATAGGGCAGGGTCACATTATTAAGTGCTTGGGTGGCCGTGCGGGCCACTGCTCCGGGCATATTTGTTACGCAATAATGCACGATACCGTCTTCGATAAAGGTCGGGGTATCGTGAGTAGTGGGTCTACTGGATTCGAACGTACCGCCTTGATCGATGGCGATGTCCACTAAGACGGCGCCCGGCAACATATCTCTAAGTTGGTCGCGGCGGATCAATTTTGGCGTGCTGGCGCCAGGGACCAGAACGGCACCGATGATTAGATCGGATTCAAACGCTGAATTTGCGATGGTGTCTGGTGTGGCCATTAACACTTTAATCCGACCAGAAAATTCTTTGGCGAGCGCTCGTAGGCGGTCCGTGGATTGGTCGATAACAGTGACTTCCGCATGCAGGCCGATAGCCATTTGGGCCGCATTAGTGCCAGCAATCCCGCCGCCCAAAATAGTTACCTTGGCTGGCGCGACGCCCGGCACGCCACCAAGCAATGTTCCTCTGCCGCCGTTAGTGACCTGCAATGCGGTTGCACCGGCCTGTACAGACAAACGTCCGGCGACCTCACTCATGGGCGCGAGTAATGGCAAGCGGCCGCTTGCATCGGTAACCGTTTCGTAGGCGATGGCGGTTACGCCGCGATGGAGTAACTCGTTGGCTTGAGATTTTGCGGTGGCCAGATGCAGATAGCAGAACAATACCTGCTCCGCTGACAGTTGCTCGCATTCGGTTAATTGCGGTTCCTTTACCTTTACCACCAGCGGCGTAGAGAAGGCTTGATCCGTGTCTACGATTCTTGCGCCGGCTTGGATGAAGTCATCGTTGTTATAGCCGATGGCCAATCCGGCATCCGCTTCTACCCAAATTTCGTGTCCCAGATCGACCAGTTGTCTGACGCTGCTTGGGGTCAGTCCGATGCGATATTCGTGATTCTTAGTTTCTTTTGGAACACCGATACGCATGAGCTAACTCCAAACATCCATATATAGAAAATACAATTATCTTGTGAATTGCTAAGCGAGATATTGCAAAAAAAGCAGAAAAGCATCTAAATCCGCACGAATAAATTAAATTTTGTGATTTTTATGCAAGAACATGTTGTTTCGGGTCGAGCAAATCAGGCGGGGCTAATAGATCGAGTCGACCGACGAATTTTGCATTTGTTGCAATTAGACGGTCGATTGAGCAATGCCCGACTGGCCAGCGAAGTGAGCCTTTCGGAGTCCGCATGCTCGCGCAGGGTCAAGGCATTAGAGCAACGTGGATATCTAAATGATTATGTGGGTCTGGTGGACCAGGCCCTGGCTGGGTACCCGGACAATGTTTTCGTGCGCATTACTCTGCGCAGCCAGCAGCAAGCTGACTTAGCTGCATTCGAGGCTGAAGTGGCGCAACTGCCTGAGGTTATGGAGTGCTATTTAATGAGCGGTGATGCCGATTATCTGTTGCGGGTGATTGTTGCGGACGCAAGAGACTATGAACGAGTGCATAGTCAGTTTTTGACCCGTCTGCCGGGGGTTGCCCGGGTGCACTCGTCTTTTGCATTACGCACGGTTGCAAAAAAAACCGAAGTGCCCATCCGTACACCTTAACTCAGCTGTGCTGTGCTGTGCTTTTTGAGGTGCAAGCCAATGTTGCATTGGTTGTGGTGACTCTTCGCACCCTTCGATAAGGCTATTTTTCACCTTCCGACCGATTGGATCAGCAACGCAATACCGCCAACCATGTCCTTTGTGCTTCTGTGAGGGCTTCGTCCGGGGTCAGCACCGCGCCCGCAAGAGAATGACGAACCTCAGCAGGAGTGGGGCGCAACGGCTGCTTAAGCAGCTCTGCGAGAACGGCCTGAGCCTTAGCTAAGGTGCCCTGATAGGTGGCAAAGAATTTGTCTACGCTCACATGCTCTTCCGGGTCGTCCATCCAGCAGTCATAGTCGGTGACTAAGCACAGTGTGCAGTAGGCTAATTGGGCTTCACGCGCAAGGAATACCTCTGGCACATTGGTCATACCGACCAGATCGCTTTGCGCACTGTCGCGCAAGAAAAAGCTTTCGGCACGCGTACCCAGACGTGGTCCTTCAACGCAGGCATAGGTCTTATTGACGTGCAAGGTTTCGTCGATTCGAGTAGCGGCGTCGGTGATGTCGGCACCGAAAGCCGGGCAGGTTGGGTAGGCGGTGGAGACGTGTGCGGAAACGCCCCCGCCAAAAAAACTGTAGTTGCGCTTGCCGCGAGTGTGATCGAAGTATTGGGCGGTGAGTGCTAATTCACCCGGGCGTATTTCTTTGCGCAGGCTACCTGCGGCGGAAAAGCCTAAAACCCGCCGGGCTCCGAGAGATTTCAGCGCAAAGATATTGGCTCGATAATTTACCTCATGGGGCAGAAATTGATGACCCTCGCCGTGGCGCGCGAGGAACAACACCTGCTGACCGAGGTAGTGGCCCTCGGTGATTATCGAAGAAGGGGCACCAAACGGCGTCGTTACCTCGTGTCGCGCCGTTACGGTAAGACCGTCTAGTTGGTAAAGGCCTGACCCACCGATGAGTGCCAGCATAGTTTAATCCGATTCGTTAAGTTGCTGGGGTAGTTTAACAGGCCCTCTGTCAGCTGATTACGGTGAGCGCCTCATGGTCGGCAATAGCGTCGAATAAACGCATAGAAATAACTTTGAATAGCTCGAAGCTGCGCGCGTTGCTCGCGTCAAAATTAGCCCCGCCGATAACAGCGATACTGCATAGGCCAAGTAATGACCACTTCATGTCTTGGCGTAGTTGGGTTTCGCTGTAATCGACACCCTCGTCACGCATGCGCTGAAGATATAGGTCGAGATATTGCTGTTCATGGGTGCGGCGTTGGTCGGTTGGAATGTTGGTCCCGAGCAAATAAGCGAGATCCCAGCCGGCCCGAAGGGCCGCGATGAGTTGCCAATCAATCACTGCTACGGAGCGCCCATCGCCAGAGAAAAACATGTTTTCCACCCGATAGTCGTAATGAGTCAGTGTCAGATTGCCCTCGCTCAAGCCATCGAGTATTGCTGGCCAAGATTCAATAATCCGGTAAAAGTCTGCCTTCGCAATAGGCAGCTCCGCGCCGAAGCGCTCGAAGAAGGGATCGCTGCAGGCCGCCATATCTGAGATGGTTTGCTGCATGTAGTCGGTTTGCATGGTTGGTAGCCATGGCAAGTCTGCGGTTCTGTTCCAGTAGGAGGAGTTAATTGCTGCTAACGGGCCAATGGCGGCTAAGGTTTGATCGTGTGATGCGCCTGTGATTTGGTCGGGTGAATGCCAGCCGTCCAAAAATTCCATAAGTAGGGCAACATTTTCGGTCGCGGGGTCATAGTCGGCGTAATACACCTTTGGAGTGCGAATGTTCATCTGCGCCGCCAGTTCGTTGTAAAAGCGCACTTCTTTTTCGTACATTTTGTAGCGTAAAGCCACCGCATGCATGCCTTCAATGGGTGCCCGAAGCTTTAGAAATAAGGTGGTCGTTCGGGCCGATTGTGTCTCCACGACCACCTTGTTGAATTCGCCGACCTGGCCAATCCCCTCGCCGACGGATTGGCGAGCTACGCTGCTTATCGGGTCGTCAGCGAAGTCAGGATGGGCGCCCAGTACGTCGATTAACCATCGGTCTGTGACGTCTTGCATGGATGCTGGAATGGTCTTATTCATATCAATCTCCGGTTACAGCTTAGTTGTTAGCTTTTTCGGCAGCGCGAGTCAAAATTTTTTTCTAGTTGTGGCACAGTCTCGATAGGAGACAAGGGCAGAATTTAAGGAGATTGGGGTGAAACAGTTGCGAAGCTATGGATGGTTGATCTGGATGTTCGCTGCGGTCAGTTCGGCAGCGGCCCCCGGCATTGACTCTAAGCGTCTAGCGGTGCTGGAAAATACTTTGGATCAATATGTGCAGGATGGGCGTTTGGCAGGTGGCGTGCTGTATGTATCGAGACGTGGCGAAACGGTCCTGCACAAGGCATTTGGCTGGCAAGATCGAGAGCGGTCTATTGCAATGAATACCCGTAGCTTGCATCGCATTGCCTCCCAGACCAAGGCCTTTACCAGCGTCGCAATAATGCTGTTGCAGGAGCGCGGCGCGTTGCTGATCTCGGACCCAGTAAGTAAATACTTTCCAGAGTGGGGAAATACCACGGTGGCGGTTGCAGATAGCAATGCCGACGCCGGGTATCGGGTGGAGCCAGCGACGCGCCCGATTACCATTCGCGATTTGTTAACCCATACAGCGGGTGTTAACTATGGTCGGGGTGCGTCGCAGTCGGCGTGGCAGCAGGCTGGGATTTTGGGTTGGTATTTTGCTGGGGACCAAGAGTCTATGCGCGACAAGGTCCGACGTATGGCTGCCTTGCCCCAAGCGGCTCATCCGGGCAGTCAATTTGTCTACGGCTACAACACCGATATTCTCGGCGCTCTGGTAGAACATCTTTCTGGTCAAAATCTTGGGAGGTTTTTGCAGCAGCAACTGTTTACACCGCTGCAGATGAACGACACCTATTTCTTTGTGCCACCCGAGCACAAAACTCGGCTCAGTACCGTTTACGCTATGACCGAAGACGGTCTGCAAAGACAGCCAACGGTAGCGCGTGCAGCGACCAACCCGCAGAACTTCTTTTTTGGCCAAGGGCACTATATGCAAGGTCAAGTTGAGGGTCCGAGAAGCTACTCGGGTGGTGCTGGCGCTGTTTCTACCGCCGCAGATTATGCGCGCTTTCTTGAAATGCTAAGGCGCGGTGGTGCCCTCGATGGCGTGCGCATACTTGGTCGAAAGACGGTGGAATTGATGACGACGAATCATTTACCCAACGAAATAGAATATTCGCGCCCGGGCTCAGGTTTTGGGCTAGGGTTCAATGTGTTGATGGATGTTGGTCAGGCTGGACAGCTCGGCAGCGCTGGCAGTTATGGTTGGGGCGGCGCCTACCATTCAACTTATTGGGTCGATCCGCACGAGGGGTTGGTGGTTTCTTATGTTACGCAACTCATACCTGCGACAGGATTGGACGATCACGCCAAAATTCGCTCGCTACTGTATCAGGCGCTGGTCGATTGACGGTCTTTGAGTACGGCTTGCATGCCGTCCCACTCGCTCCAGTGATCGCATAGCCTGTCGATACTGCTCTGCCACGGATCATAATGGTCTGGGTAATCAAGAAACTGGCCGAAATAGCCGCGATCGGGGTGATCGCTAACGCCGTGGGCAATGCGTCGGCTGCCTTCATGTGGGTTTTCTGGACGCAGTCGACGAATCCGAAAATACACGTTCATGCGAGGGTTGGGACCGAAATTCGGCGTTGGAGTATGCGGCAAACTGTGCAGAGTTATTACCGCGTCACCTGGTTCCATCAGTACTGGAGTAAGCTCAGGCCAAGGCCAATCCGTTAAGGGCGGGTTTGCTCGCCCGCGCTCCAAGCCAAGTGCGCGGATACTGTCTGGTAAGCCGTTGCAAAATGGCTGCTCGCGGGCGTTGATTTTAATGCGTGGCCAATCTAAGCCCTCCGCGCCGATTACGCCGCCAGAGTCGCGTTGGCGTTGAAAAACCTTTTGCACATCTTCGTGCAGTCCCTTAAGTACCCCAAACTGGCCGTTGCCGGGCTGGGTTTGGTCGCTCAAACAGACGCCAACCAACGCCGTGTAGCTACCGTTCGAAATGCGTCGGTGGGGGTCCATCCATAGCAGGCCGTCGTTGGCGCCGCGCTTCTCGTCATTGGGGCCATAGTACCGTTCGGCGTCTTTGGGGCGGTGAGTCAGAGGATCGATTTCATCGGCCCGAGCTGGAATGGCGCCACTCCAGCCGCCATCGACGTGGGTTCCGGGCACACCACCGAGGTGGTCATGGCCGGGCGTTACGGCCACTTGGCAACTGATTGCAGGTGGAAACGGGCCCATTAAATCCGTCAGTATTTCAGCGATCGCGCTGCCTTGGAATAAGCCGACGACCAGTGGGTGGGTGGCCACCTCGGCGGGCACTAAAAGTCGTCGTTCGCTCTTGGGTAGAGCGTCTGTGATGACGCCTTTTGCCGCATCGACCTGTGCTTGGCTCAACACATCCTTGAGAACCACATAACCTTGATCCCGAAGTTGCTGCCGTTGTGCCAAGCTTGCTGTCGTTGCCTGCATGACGCGATCTGCAACCTGCTAGCGCGCCGCTAACTCTGCAGAACCCTCTGGTGCGGGCGTGGCAACCACCCCAGTTGGTGTGTCGCCTACATAGCGCAGTGTCATGAACCCAAAAAACATTTCGTGCATGGTTTGAAGGCCAAAGAATACGGGTCGTGTGGGATCCGGATTGCCTTTATTTTGCGCGGAGTTATCCATCGCCCCGCGTGCAACGACTTTGCTTCCTGCGGGCAAAAATAATGGCTCCTCAAGTCGATAATTAAATTGCCAATTGAAATCGTACTTGGGCACTGACAGCAGTAACTCTTCCGTCCCGTCGGGGTATTGAGCACTGTAGGTCATATACTTTCCGCGAAAATGCATATGCGGATTTAGCTCGTACAGATAGGCGTCGCGGTCGATGTTTTGAATGCCCGTAAGTCGGTGCTCTTTGGCGCCTGGGGGAATCATAAAACGGCGTTGCCCAGCGACTCCGCCAGACATTATGTGCTCAGGTGGCCGTTCGTGGAAATATAACCCAACTCGAGTCGCGTCTACCGTCTCCCGACCAGAGGTGGTGTAGTGCATTTGCAGGAGAAGATTGGAGCCTCTTGGTATCAGCCTGCCACTATTGTCAGCAAACTCATCTGGTTGTCGGCCCGGCGCAAACCCGCCAAGATTCTCACCACGGCCAGCGCCTCCATCTTCTGCGGTCTCGCTGGTCCCGGCTGGGCTGGAGAGATACGTAATGACGTGATGCAGGACCTCATGATCGCCGGGGACGAATTCAATCGCCCGCAACCATTTGTCTTCAGGCAAATTTAAGGGCACGGGGACATAGCGATAGTCCACAACGCCGGTCGCCGGAATGTCCTGTGGTGAGACGTCCAAGATGATATCTGGTTCACCAAGAGTGAATTCAGCTGTGCCAAATTGAAGTTCCGTCAGCGGATCGGTGCCTTCATCTTTTGGTGAACCTTGATCGATCCAATCGATGAGTAACTGCTGCTCGGCGACGGTCAGACCACTCGCGTTACTCATTGGTTTACCAACATGAGTATCGATGCGGCCCGGCGGCATCCGTTGCGTCATAACGACCTCTCGCATCATTGGCGACCATCCTCGAACCATGGCGTGAGAACTCATTTGCCAGGGCCCGATTCCACCATCGCGGTGGCAGCTGACACAATTTCGTTCGAGGATCGGCGCGATGTCGGTGACGTACGAAACCTGCTCGCGCGATCTAAAATCAATCGCGGCGCCTAACTCAGTCTCAGTCGGCGTTACACTGGCGATATTCGAAAAATCTGTGAGAGGTTGCGAATCGCCTCGATAGATGATGCTCATTGTGGCTGGATCAATAACAAGGACCTCACCGTACTGTTGCAGCTCAAGTGATTGCACCACCAATTGTGTTTCATCTAATAGCACTGGCAAGTTGTATCCGCTTGAGGTCATCACTGCCTTTAAAGTTTGACGATCTTCATTAAAGGCTGGACTGATCAGCATAACCTTGATGTCGTCAGCTCGTTCCAGCTTGGCGACCGTTGCCAATGCAGCTTGAGCGCGCTTTGTCGCGAGTGTTGTGCTGCTCTCAACTAGAATTACTATGGCATCATGGTCACTATAGTAGCTCGCTTGGTGGAATTTTCCCGTGTGGTCCAGTAACGCGAAATCATCAGCCTGAGGGGTATTGGCGACGCCTGCTGCTGAGGCGAATAATATTGCCAAGGAAAATACAGCTCTAAGGGCTTGCATAGACGCTCCGATCATTAAAGTAATAAGTGTATATACCAAAAAAAATGGTATTCATCAGGAAAAATAATAGTCTCGAAGTATGACAATCGACTTACCCACATTCTTTGTCAGGCAACGTATTTTGCTGTTGGCTCTCAGTCTAGCGATGGGAGTACTCGTTGCGTTTGGCATCTCCAACACTGAACAGGATAATTCCCCCGATGCGATCTTGGCTCAGAATGATCCGTACAAAGCCGAAATTGACCAGAATCGAGCTGATTTCCCGGGTTCGCCTACTTTTATCTTTGCGTTCGAGGGGCGGCCCGACGTATTCAATTTGGCTGCGCTGCAGGCGATGGAGGCACTTAACCGGCGCTATATGGAAATAGACTCGGCCATCGCCGTCGCTTCGCTACTTAATTATCCGCTTAACGATGCGGACAGCGCTGTGCAGGGCAGGCGTTACCTTATTCCAGAACTGAAAGAACTCACCGCAGAAGATCTTGCAGAAGTTCGTCGCTTAGCGCTCGCCGACAAAGATCTGACTAAACAAATTCTCGCTCCGGATGGATCGATGGTGCTTGCGACGGTGAAGTACAGCCTCGCAGATCCCACCCAAGCAGCAACAATTGCAGTGGCAGATTCTGCAATCCAGTTGCGTGACTCGCTGCGGCAAAACTATCCGAAAGTAAATATATATGTCGCCGGTTCGCCGATGTTTCAGCGGGACAGCAAATTAGCAGCGCAGCGAGACAATTGGGTGTTGTTTCCTGCAGTTTTAATTGTCGGTCTTTTGTTGCTTTGGTTCTGTTTGAAATCTTTTCTGGCCTCAGTTTGCCTGTTTCTTTTGACTGCGGGCACTTTGTTAATGACGCTAGGTACGCACGCTTGGTTGGGGATCCCTCTCAACCAAGTTTCTCGACTTGGGCCGTTAGTCGTCATGGTGATTGCCCTTGCTGACGGAATTCATATTGTGTCCATATATGCTCAGGAATTGAGCAAAGGACAGAACAAGATCGCTGCGATGATTCGCAGTCTGCAGACGAATCTTAGGCCTGTAACGTTGGCGACGATTACCACCATTATGGGTTTTTTGAGCCTAAACTTTTCGTCTTCCCCTGCGATTTATGGTTTCGGCAACATAATAGCTATCGGCGTGATGTGGGCTTTTTTGCTGACCTTTACGTTGCTGCCTAGTCTTATTCTAATTTTACCGACAAGTAACGTACTGAAACCTCTCGCGGTAACGGGGTTCATTAGTTGGATGACCCGGTTGGTCGAAAAGCATCATCGCGCTTTGTTTTGGGGATGCTCGGTTCTTATCCTGACGACGCTCGCGTTGTTGCCGATGAATAAATTAGATTTTAATCAGTACTCATTTGTCGACAAAGGATCAGACTCCCACTACGTTCTTGAGGCGCTTCGAGATCGCATTGGCAATGATCAGTCCCTCGCTTACGTCGTGCGGAGCAATGAGTATTACGGGATTACTAAACCGGCTTTTTTAAACGATTTAAATGAATTTTCGGTGTGGCTGGAAGCTCAGCCAGAAGCGAGCTTTGTCCGGACCTACACCGATTACTTGCGGGCTCGAAATAAGGCTGACCACGATGATGACGAGGCTTGGAATAAACTTCCCACAGATCGACTTACGATAGTTGATTATTTGGTTGGTTATCAGCTCGTTCAAGAAATTGAGCCCAGCTTGCAACCGATGTTCAACAACGATTACTCGGGGGTTCGGTTGACGGTGGGCACCTCAAACCTTTCGAATAATCAGTTGTTGGCCTTTGCCGATCGTATTGACGCCTGGGCAGCCTCAAACATATCTCAGGAATTTCAGATAACCCGTGCGGACAACACCATTCTGCGGGCGCGGGTTCAAAGTATTTTGAGTGTCGAACTGCTTCAAGGCTTTGCGATGAGTTTTTTGCTCATCACAATCACAATGATGATCGGACTTAAAAGCATTCGTTACGGTCTGCTCAGTTTGCTCCCTAATTTGTTCCCCGCAACCATCGTGTTCGGTCTTTGGGGTCTGTTTGTGGGCGAGCTGGGCCCCTACAATTTAATGCTGTTTTCGATCAGCATCGGTCTTGTCGTGGACGACTCTGTGCATGTGTTGAGTAAATATATTACTGCCAAGCGCGATGGCGCGAACGTTGCTGAGGCGGTGCGCTATTCGATGGACAAAGCGGGCTCTGCCATCACGATTACAACGGCGAGCCTTGCCCTTGGGACATTTATGTTGGTATTTTCGAATACTGAAATTTTTCAGAATGTCGCGCTATTGATTACTCCGATCATTGTGGTTGCGCTATTTCTAGACCTGCTATTTTTGTTGCCGCTGTTAATGCGCTTTGATCGATGGCTCGGTCGTTAAGGGTCAGATGCTACAGCGCCGCAGGTCCGCCCGCCCTTCGGCCGTGGCATGTTTGGGTTGGCGTTAACAAAGGGAATAGGTGCTGCTTCGCGCGCGCTACTGGTGGGCCGTGTGTTAACGCATAAAGTTAAACCCATGACACTTTGAACACGCGTATACTTGACGCTGATTCAACTCGGAATCCATCCAGCGATGCCTGTTTTACTGCGCCATAAGTATGCGACGTGTCCGTTTCACGAAAGAGCAAGATTTACCCCTTCAGTAGGCAAGTCGAACGGAGTTCAATAGAGATCGTGTATGAATCGGCGTCAAATCTTGACCATGAGCGCTGGATGCACAGGGCCCTTGAACTTGCTCAGCGCGCCGGTTGTGCGGGAGAGGTGCCCGTTGGCGCTTTAGTAGTGCGTGACCATGAAATTATTGGTGAAGGTTGGAATCAGAGTATTGGCTTGAGCGATCCAACTGCCCACGCCGAGATTCTGGCGCTTCGCGCCGCTGCGGTTGCAACGGGCAATTATCGGCTACCGGACACCACACTCTATGTCACAGTAGAACCCTGCATGATGTGCTTGGGCGCGAGTATTCATGCCCGAATTGCGCACATTTGTTATGGCGCTCTGGAGCCTAAAGCGGGTGCGTTGGTCAGTCGCTCTACCGGTCAGCGTGAGCATTTCAATCATTTCCCGCAAGTGATCGGTGGCGTGCTGGCGGAACCTTGTGGAGCGTTGATGACTGCGTTCTTTGCGACTCGGCGCGCGCAGCAGCGGGCCAAAAGAGACGCGGGAGGCTAAGGTGTCGTGAGATTCCGGGGGTACGGTTATACGCCTGCGAGTCGTGACGTTGTCGGATTTAGTTAGGGAAATTAATGAGTAATACAAAAGGTTCTGAGGCGCTTACTGTTCAAGTGCTTGCTGGGCCGCCAGCGTTGAGTCAATTCGCTTTGCAGCGTATGCAAAGACGGGTGCCGAGTGTCGCCTACGCTGAATTTGTGCATATTGTGCAGGTACGCCGCGCCTTAGTCGGCGACTCACTGCAGCGGGCGGAACGACTGTTACGTTATGGTCCGCAGCAGCAAATGCCAGAGCGGATTGGCAAGCGTAGTCATACTGTATTACCGCGACGCGGCACTATTTCTCCATGGTCGAGTAAGGCGACAGACATTTTTGCTTTGTCGGGCTTGTCCGAAGTTATTCGTGTAGAGCGGGGCGTACGCTGGTTTACTCAGCAAGATTCGGGTTTTGCTGCGGATGATGCCGCTCACCTATACGATCGAATGACTGAAGAATGTTGGGGTATCGAGGATTTCGAGGGCATTTTTGCGCAGTCCGAACCCGCGCCGGTAAGGCATGTGGCGCTGTGGTCAGAGGGCCAGCAAGCGCTCGAAGAGGCCAATACGACACTAGGACTGGCGTTGTCCGAGGACGAAATCCACTATCTGGGCGCAGCCTATAGGCAGCTTCAACGAGACCCGACCGATGTTGAATTGATGATGTTTGCACAGGCGAATTCGGAACACTGCCGGCACAAGATTTTTAATGCCGATTGGGTGGTCGACGGATCGCCGCAGCGAAAGTCGCTGTTCGCGATGATTCGTAACACCTATCAGCAAATCAATGGTCAAGGCATTCTCAGTGCCTATAGTGATAATGCCGCAGTGATCGAGGGGCATGCAGTGGCTCGGCTGTCTGTGCAGCAGGCTGGAGAGTATATTTTCGAGTCAGCGCCGGCGCATATATTGATGAAGGTGGAGACGCATAACCACCCAACCGCCATTGCGCCGTTCGCCGGTGCCGCCACCGGCTCCGGTGGCGAAATCCGGGATGAAGGTGCCGTGGGCCGAGGCTCTAAACCGAAGGCAGGACTCAGTGGGTTTACCACGTCGCATCTAAACATTCCGGGCACACCTCAACCTTGGGAGTTAACCACTGGCAAACCAGAACATATGGCTTCGGCGCTGGAGATTATGCTCGAGGGCCCGATAGGGGCTGCCAGTTTTAACAATGAGTATGGTCGTCCCGCAATTTGTGGCTATTTCCGTAGTTTTGAAATGCCGGATCCAATTGCTTCAGACGACACAAGTGAGGTTGTACGTGGTTACCATAAGCCAGTGATGATCGCTGGCGGTGTTGGCTCTGTTCGTGCTGAGCATGTGCAGGCGCTACCTTTCCCAGAGGGCACGGCGCTCGTGGTGCTAGGAGGGCCGGCCATGTTGATCGGTTTGGGCGGTGGTGCGGCATCCAGCATGGCATCCGGAGTTAGTTCGTCAGACTTGGATTTCGCATCGGTGCAACGTGGCAATCCGGAAATGGAGCGGCGCTGTCAGGAAGTTATAGATGGCTGTTGCGCGATGGGAGAAGCCAATCCTATTTTGCTAATCCATGATGTTGGTGCCGGTGGTCTGTCGAATGCGCTGCCTGAACTCATTGACGATGCGAAGTCGGGCGGGCGCATCCGCTTGCGTGACGTGCTCAATGCTGATCTCGGTATGTCACCCCTAGAAATATGGTGTAACGAAGCTCAAGAGCGCTATGTGCTCGGGATTGAGCAAAGTCAGCTAGAGCAATTCGCAGCACTGTGTGAACGTGAACGATGTCCATATGCGGTTGTTGGCGAGTCCACCGACGACGGACAACTGGTGGTTGCTGACGAGTGGTTCGATAACGAGCCAGTAGATCTGCCATTGAGTGTGTTGTTGGGCAAGGTGCCTAAAACTCAGCGGCAGTTTCAACGCCGCGCCCAGAGCTGGCACGCATTGGACTTAAGTTCATTGTCATTGTTAGAGGCGTTGCCAAGGGTCTTGCGCTTTCCAACTGTGGCGAGCAAGAAATTTCTCATCACCATTGGCGACCGCAGTATTACCGGGTTGGTGGCGTGTCAGCCCATGGTGGGGCCATGGCAAGAGCCCGTTGCCGATGTGGCGGTGACCTTGAGCGGCTATCAAACTTTTGCTGGCGAAGCCTTTGCGATGGGCGAGCGCAGCCCCTTGGCGCTGATTAGCCCAGCAGCCGCTGCGCGTATGACGGTTGCGGAAACGCTTACCAATCTGGTTGCCGCAGATCTAAGCGCCCTCGACCGCGTGGTGTTGTCAGCAAACTGGATGGCCGCGGCGGGCAGTGACGTGGAAGATCAAGCGCTGTTTGACGCAGTTACTGCCGTTGGAGAGGAGTTTTGTCCGGCTTTGGGTATCGCGATACCCGTAGGTAAAGACTCATTGTCTATGCAAACACGCTGGCAGAACGGCGCGATAGCAAAGCGCGTTGTTTCGCCGTTGACGCTTATTGTTTCTGGCTTCGCGCCGGTGCAGGACGCTCGCAAAACTCTTACGCCGGTTTTGCAGCCCCAATCCGATACCGTGCTGGTGCTTTTAGAGTTTGGTTTGCAGCGTTTGGGCGGAAGTTGCTTGGCTCAGGTTTACGGTCAGCTGGGCGATACAGCGCCTGATGTTGAAGACGCGGCGGCGTTCAAAGCGATGCTGACTTGGTTAATCGATATAAAGCGCCAAGGATTGATTCTTGCGTTGCATGATCGTTCTGACGGCGGGCTAATCGTAACGCTTTTGGAGATGGTCTTTGCGAGTCGTATGGGCTTGGATATCGACATAGCGAGTTCGCACAACTTAATTTCGGCGTTGTTCAATGAAGAAATAGGGTTTGTTGCGCAAGTCAAATCGGCTCGGTTGAGCGAGCTGCAAGCCTCAGCGCCTTGTGCATGTATACCGATAGCTCGTCTGCGAGAAGATGAACGTGTGGTGATTAATCATGCCGATCAAGTTGCGGGATCTTATAGCCGCGCAGAATTGCAGCAACTGTGGGCGGAAACCAGCTATCAAATGCAGCGATTGCGCGACAGCGAGGCGTGCGCTGATGAGGAGTTTGCGGACATCCTGCAGGGTCGTAATGACGACCCAGGATTAAGCTCAAAGCTTACTTTTGATCCGGCACAGCGTTCCGCGCCCGAGAGTGTGTACATCAATACCGGAGCGAAACCCACCATGGCGGTGCTGCGGGAGCAGGGTGTGAACGGGCACATAGAAATGGCCGCGGCCTTCGACGCGGCAGGCTTTCGATGCGTAGATGTGCATATGTCCGATCTGCTTCAAGGTCGCCGCACGTTGAGGGAGTTTGACAGCCTAGTCGCCTGCGGTGGGTTCTCATACGGTGATGTTCTTGGTGGCGGTGGTGGCTGGGCCAAGACGGCGCTGTTTAATGAGCAGGTACGTCAGCAGTTTGCTGATTATTTTCGTACTGATGCTCTGGTGCTCGGAGTCTGTAACGGCTGTCAAATGCTTGCACAAATGGCCGAGCTGATTCCGGGGGCGCAGCACTGGCCGCGTTTTGTGCGTAATCGCAGTGAGCAATTTGAAGGCCGGGTGGTTATGGTCAAAGTGGCCGCGAATGCCTCGCCTTGGTTGGATGGCATGCAGGGCAGCGTCATGCCTGTCCCTGTTGCTCATGGCGAGGGCCGTGCGGAGTTCGCAGATGCCGGGGATCTGGCGCGTTTGGGTGGGCAGGGTCAGATTGCGCTGAATTATGTCGACGCGCAGCACCAAATTACTGAGCGCTATCCCCATAATCCCAATGGCGCAGATCAAGGGCTTGCCGGGCTTACAGCAGCTGAAGGGCGAGTACTTTTGGTGATGCCACACCCTGAAAGGGTGTTTCGAAGTTGTCAAAATGTTTTACCAGAGCCGGCTTGGGGGGACTATGGCCCATGGATGCGGTTGTTTGATAACGCGCGAAAAGCCTGTTAGGTGCCGAAGATAATCAGCTTCTGGGGCGTTTAAATAGCAGGTCCTCGTAGTGGGTTGGGTATACCTGAGTTTTGCGATCAGCGAAATAGTGCTGCAGCGTTGATGTAATCACCGGGAATGCCAATTCGTCCCAAGGGATGTCTTGTTCCGAAAACAACTCGACCTCCAGAGATTCGGGGCCGCTGCTGTACTTTGGCCCCTCCAGATCGGCGCGAAAAAACATATAGACTTGAGAAATGTGCGGCAGGCTGAAGACTGTATACAGTTGCAGATCGGAGACTTGTGCGTTCGCCTCTTCCTGTGTTTCGCGTGCAGCGCCTTCAGCAACCGTCTCAGAATTTTCTAGAAAGCCTGCGGGCAGGGTCCAATAGCCCTCGCGGGGGGCTATGGCGCGTTTGCACAGCAACACTTGGTCCTGCCAAATCGGCAAGGTGCCCGCGATGATGCGCGGGTTTTGGTAATGAATGGTATGGCATTCAATGCACACTGATCGTGGCAAGCTGTCGCCTTTAGGAATCTTAATTTCGGTGCGCGCACCGCACAAGCTGCAGTAATTCATTCGCACAGTATACCGTTAATCCATTTGGGCCGGTGTGGTGGTACTCGAGTTACTGGTTCATTACCATGGAACAAAACGGAGGGCGAAATGTTGTATCAACTTGATGATCTGCAGGTGCAGGCAGTGGGGGACTATTGGGTTGCAGACAATGCTGTGGTGCTCGGTAATGTGCTGTTATGTCAAGACGCCAGCGTCTGGTTTAACGCAGTGCTGCGGGGCGATACGGAATTAATTACGGTGGGTGAGGGGTCTAATGTTCAAGATGGATCGGTGCTGCATACTGACCTTGGTTATCCGATCAACATTGGCGCCCATGTCACGATTGGTCACAAGGTAATGCTGCACGGTTGCGATATCGGCGAGGGGTCGCTGGTCGGCATCAACTCCGTTGTCCTCAACGGGGCGAAGATCGGCAAAAATTGCATCATCGGCGCGAACGCTCTAATTACCGAGGGCAAGGTAATCCCTGATAATTCCATGGTTATGGGTTCGCCAGGCAAAGTGGTTAAGACGCTTAGTGAGGAACAGGGAGCGCTGATCCGTATGGGCGCGAAGCACTATGTGGAAAATGCTCGGCGTTTTCGTGACGGATTGGCCCCTCAGGCTGTTGCAGTGAAAAACTAGGGCGCCGTGAATATGGGCGATCAGCAAAAACGAATAGGCACAGCGCTGTCTTCGAGTGCAACCCGGGTTATGTTGTTAGGCAGTGGGGAGCTGGGTAAAGAAGTAGCGCTGGAACTGCAACGATTGGGTGTGGAAGTTATTGCCGTCGACCGTTACCCCAATGCTCCGGCGATGCAGGTGGCGCACAGCAGTCATGTGATCGATATGCTGGACGAGTCGGCGCTGCGCCGGCTGATCATCGAAGAACAGCCGGATCTTGTCGTGCCGGAGATAGAAGCCATTGCCACCTCAGTTCTGGTCGAACTCGAGGATCGAGGGCAGCGTGTCGTACCGACAGCGATGGCTGCACGCTTAACTATGGATCGTCAGGGCATTCGTGAATTGGCAGCACAGACACTGGCCGTGCCGACATCGCCATTTCGATTTGCTGACAATTATGAAGAGTATCAACACGCAATAGCTGAAATAGGTCTTCCCTGTGTGGTTAAGCCGGTGATGTCTAGCTCGGGTAAAGGCCAGTCGACGCTGCGAACTCAGCACGAAGTCGATTCGGCCTGGCGTTATGCCCAAGAAGGTGCCCGGGGAGCCGCTGGCAAAGTTATTGTTGAAGGGTTTGTAGACTTTGATTACGAGATCACCTTGCTCACAGTGCAGCATGTGGGTGGCACTAGTTTTTGTGAACCTATTGGGCACCGACAGGTCGGTGGCGACTATCAAGAGTCATGGCAGCCTCAGCCCATGAGTCCGATCGCGTTGGAACAGTGTCAAAAGATTGCTGAGCAAGTCACTGCGGCGCTCGGTGGATGGGGGCTGTTCGGCGTGGAATTTTTTATCAAAGACGATCAGGTTTATTTTTCTGAAGTCAGTCCGCGGCCGCACGATACTGGAATGGTGACTCTGATCAGCCAGGATCTCAGCGAGTTTGCTTTGCATGTCCGTGCTATTTTGGGGCTGCCAGTGCCGAATATTCGAGGGCGCGGTGCTGCGGCGTCGGCAGTGATTCTAGCCCGTGGCGAGTCCACTATGCTCAGTTATAGTGGCGTAACCGAAGCGCTCGTCGTGGCAGACACCCAGGTTCGCCTCTTCGGTAAACCGGAGGTGGATGGCGAGCGCAGGGTAGGTGTTGCCCTAGCTCTCGGTGACGACATAGAAAATGCACGGCAGCGTGCCATGGCTGCAGCCTCTGCAGTTACTGTGCATTATGATTGAGGTTCATGAGCCTTGGCATCGATACAGGCTGGCGTTATAGTCGCAGCATGCGTAACGCTAGTCGTCCTTATCGTGTTTATTCAACTGCCTCGGCGGGCAGCGCGCGCACACGCCAATTTGGTGGCGCGGCAATACTTTGCAAAGACTTTGACCTGTTATCTCTTCTAGCGCTGCTCGCGTTAAACCTGCTGCCGGTTGCACCGGCACAATAATCAAACCCCAGCGCATTATTAGCGCACCCAGAATCAAATAGCAGTCACCACAGAACCGGTGGACTGATGTATATTGCAAAAGCTGCGCGCTTTATGTGCGGGCGAATAGGTGGAACGACGATATGTCCAAGGGCATCAACATGAATCATCAACCGCAAAGTGGTCGTGCTCGAGGCGCGATGCCATTTCATAAATACAAAGGGTTTCAACCCATAGACTTACCAGATCGGCAATGGCCGAGCACGGTGCTTCAACACGCGCCGCGCTGGTGCAGTGTGGATTTGCGCGATGGTAATCAAGCGCTTATTGACCCAATGAATGTGGATGAAAAGTTGCGCCTTTGGGATCTACTTTTAGACGTCGGCTTTGCTGAAATTGAGGTGGGATTTCCTGCTGCATCGCAGCCAGATTTCGATTTTATTCGCCGCATTATCGACGAGGGACGCATTCCTGCTGATGTCAGTATTCAAGTCCTGTGTCAGGCTCGGGAAGAATTGATTACGCGTTCAGTAGAAGCTTTGGAAGGCGCGCCAAATGTTATTTTTCACTTATATAACTCGACGTCCGAACTGCAGCGACGAGTGGTATTCGGTATGGATCGTCAGGGCGTCATTGATCTGGCGGTTCAGGGTACGGAGCTGGTGCGTCAAGGTTTGGAGGGTTTTGCGTCTAATGTAACGTTTGAGTATTCGCCAGAGAGTTTTACCGGCACTGAGTTGGATTTTGCATCTGAGATTTGTACGGCAGTCGCAGATACTTGGGGAGCGACGCCAGATGATCCCATGATCATCAATCTGCCGAGCACGGTCGAAATGGCAACACCGAATATTTATGCGGATCAAGTTGAGTGGTTTTGCCGAAATTTTCCGCGTCGAGACAGTGCTGTGATCAGTCTGCACACCCATAATGATCGAGGCACCGGCGTTGCGGCGACAGAATTAGCATTAATGGCGGGCGCCGAGCGGGTCGAGGGGACACTGTTCGGTAATGGTGAGCGCACCGGCAACTGTGACCTGGTGACCATGGCGATGAATATGTTTAGCCAAGGTATCGACCCTACCCTAGATCTGCGCCAAATGCCTAAAATCCGTGAAGTCGCTGAAGCGGTGACTAAGCTTGGGGTCCACGAGCGTCATCCATACGCGGGTGAACTGGTCTTTACCGCGTTTTCGGGTTCGCACCAAGACGCAATCAAGAAAGGTATGTCCCAAGTCGATCGCAGTAGCTGGGAAGTGCCTTATTTGCCAATCGATCCTGAAGATGTGGGCAGTTCCTACAAAGAAACGGTACGAGTGAACAGCCAGTCTGGCAAAGGCGGAGTGGGTTTTTTGCTTGAGGAACATCACGGATTGGCATTGCCACGTGATCTACTGGTTGAATTCAGCGCCCATGTGCAACAACTCACAGAAAAGCTAGACCGTGAAGTGAAACCCGATGAAATCTATCAGACGCTATTGGATACCTATGGCAGCGACAGCGGTCCCTATCGCTTGATGGATTACGACTTGTTAACTGGGCGCAATGACGACCAGCGCTGCGTGGCACGGGTCGAAGTGTCTGACAATATAGTCACTATTGATGGTGAAGGGTCGGGACCCATCGAAGCGTTCGTCAACGCGATGGTGGAAACGTTGAATGAGCCACTGGCGGTATTGGGATACCAAGAGAATGCCCTTGGTACAGGTTCTGATGCGCAAGCCATTTGTATTCTGGCCATAGACGATCCAGAAACGGATAGTCGCTGCTATGGTCTTGGGGTCAGTCGTAACACTATAACAGCTAGTTTGAACGCCATTATCAGTGCATTAAACCGGCGTTGGGCTAAGAGCTAGGATCCCTGTTTTGAGCGGGCGGCTCCTTACTCTGTTTGTGAGCTGTCGTGCTCAGGCGCGGCTTGATCTTCGATTCGGCGGATGCGCAGAGACTTAATGATATTGTCTTTTATTTGTAGCGTCTCAATTTGGTACTCGTTAATTTGTATACACAGGTTGAACTCTGGGATGGTCTCCAGATGCTCGAGTACGAAGCCGTTTAATGTTTTTGGCCCATTTGTGGGTAGGTTCCAGCGCAGCGCACGGTTGATGTCGCGTAATACTGCCATGCCGTCGATCAGGAATGCGCCGTCGTCTATCGGCAATATGTCAGCGATATTGGCCGCAAAGTCGCTAGTGAATTCGCCGACAATTTCTTCCAATATGTCTTCGAGTGTGACAATCCCTTGGATATCACCATACTCGTCCACGACTAACGCAAAGCGCTGCTTTTCTTTCTGAAAGTTCAGCAATTGGGTATGCAGTGGCGTGGCCTCAGGGACGTAGTAGGGATCGCGGGCAAGTTGCAGCAGATCAGCCTTGGTGAACTCATCAGCTTGCAAAAAGCGGGCAAGCCGGCGTAGATGCAAAACGCCCAACATATTGTTGAAGTTGTCCTTATAGATCGGCAGCAACGTGTACTGGCTAGCGGCGGCGCCGGCTAATATTTCGGTCATGTTGTCGTCTATATCGAGACCGACGATCTCATTTCTTGGGACCATGATGTCGTTAACGGTGACCGTTTCCAGATCTAACAGGCGCGTCATCATGCTCTGGCGTTCGCCAACGGAATGAGCGCCCTCGCTGACCACCGTAATTAGCTCGTCTTTAGTCAATTGATCATCGCTCTCGCTGCGCTCGCTCAAAAAGGGTTTAACCAGAGCGTTGCTGAAACCGTTGATAAGCAATACCACCGGGTGCACTAGTTTGGCTAAGGGCGCGAGTACGAATACAGCTTTAAGGGCCCAAGCCTCTGGTCGCTCCGCTGCGAGAGTTTTTGGCGCGACTTCGGCAAAGATAAGAAACGTTACTGTTAGCACCCAAGGCGCAAGTAAGACGCCGGTATCTCCGAGCAAGTTATAGCCAATGATGGTTGCGATTGTGGCGGCGCTGAAATTTACTAGGTTATTGCCGACAAGAATGACGCCCAGCAGGCGATCTTGCCGTTTCAGCATATGATTGGCCTTACGCGCACCTCGATGGCCGCGTTTTACTAAGTGCCGTAAGCGATACCGATTCAGCGCCATCATCGCCGTTTCGGTACCTGAGAAGTAGGCAGATAGGCAAATCAGCATTACGATGCTCAGGAGCAAATACAGGGTTGGTGTGTCAGCGCTGATCACGGTTGCAGCAAATATTCCAAGACAAATTTACTGCCGACATAGCCAAGCAGCAGAAGTCCGAAGGCGCTTAGATTCCAGCGTACGGCGGTAATCCCACGCCAGCCCAGCACGTGGTGACCCACCAAAAAACCAACATAGATAAGCCATGACAAGGTTGTCAGCACGGTGTGGTGAGCAACCCGTTGGGCGAACATATCGTCGAGGAATAAAAGGCCAGTAAAAATTGCCAGACTCAGCAACACCGTGCCAATCCACAGCATGGCAATCAGCAACCGTTCCATGGTCTCGAGTGCCGGTAGCATTCGGTAAAAGCCGGTGTCCAGCCGCTGCAGTTGTTTTTCTTGGAAAGCCAGCAAGATAGATTGCAGGGCTGCGGTCATAAGTCCTGCATAGGCAGTCAGTGACAAAAGAATATGCGTCGCCTGAGAACTGTCTATTGTTAGCTGCGTGCTGTTGCCGGGCGCAATGATCAGCAAGGCAAGACAGTTGATTACGGCAATGGGGAATAATAATAGGTTGACGCTGATGACGGGTAATCGGCTGTTGGCGAGAGCGACCACAGCCACCATAACCACGGCGATATAGTTACAAACATGCACAAGCGCCAGATCGATCCCGGCGTCAGTTACTAGCGCCGAAAAGGTCGACCAGGCATGGCATGCAACAGCCGCCATGCCCAGCAACGCAACGCGCATCTGGCGATTAGATGGCAAGGTCTCCGTCGTGCGTCCTTGCGCAATCAATAGCTGGGCAAAACCAAGGACGTAAAACACGATGGCTGCGGAAGCAGAGATTGATGCGAGTTCGTTCATGGAGTGAGACGCCGGTAGGCGCTCGTAAGCTGGATATTTATGATGAGTTATCGCTGTCTTGGTGAGAGGATTTTGGCATAAGCCAGCGTTGCCGTGAAGTCGCCTTTTGGTAACACAGCCGACGAGTGAGCGTGCAAGCGTCCAAGTCTAAAACCTTTTATCTTGTGATCTTACAGTCCACTATCGGCACAAAGTCATGATCCGAGCGTGTACCGATGCAACTCTCTACTCCCGTGCTCCAGTCAGAAATCATGTCGTTGGCTTTGATGTCGCTATTGCTAGGGATTCCGCTGCTTTTGGCCGTGCTGTATGTGGTCGATCGCAACCAAACGCGGCATGCACTGCGGCGCAACTATCCCTTGCTGGCCCGATTCCGCTATCTTTTTGAGCACTTAGGCGAGTTTTTCCGCCAGTACTTTTTTGCGATGGATCGAGAAGAGATGCCCTTTAATCGGGCTGAGCGTTCTTGGGTTTATCGCGCCGCAAAAAAAGTTGATTCCACGATTGCCTTTGGCTCGACTCGAGATCTCAAACCCGCCGGCACGATATTGTTTGCCAATTGCGCATTCCCGAAACTACAAGAAGAAGGGCTCGACACCAGTGCTGTCACAATTGGTCCGTTCAGCCGCGAGCCTTATCAAGCGACCTCCGTTTTTCATATTTCTGCCATGAGTTATGGGGCAATTTCTGCACCGGCTGTGCTGGCGTTGTCCCAAGGCGCAAAGTCGGCAGGGATTTGGATGAATACGGGTGAAGGTGGCTTGAGTGCAGAGCACCTTGAAGGGGGTGCAGATCTGATATTTCAAATCGGTACGGCGAAATATGGTGTTCGCGATGCAAGCGGCGGCCTATGTCCCGACCGTCTTAGCCAGATTGCCGCTCATGAGCAGGTTAAGATGTTTGAAATTAAACTTAGCCAGGGTGCAAAACCGGGCAAGGGCGGGGTCCTGCCTGGCTCAAAAGTGAATGCCGAAATTGCCCGGGTGCGTGGTATTCCGTTGGGTGAGGATTCGCTCAGTCCGAATCGGCATCCCGAGGTATCCAGCTCTGAGGACCTTTTGGATCTGCTTGAGACCGTGCGATCAGTAAGCGGTAAGCCGGTGGGAATCAAGGCAGTGATTGGCGACCATCGATGGCTGCAAGCGTTATGCTCGACGATTAATGCGCGCGGTATAGCCAGTGCCCCAGACTTCATCACAGTCGATGGAGCCGAGGGTGGTACGGGAGCAGCCCCAGCTAGCCTGATCGATTACATGGGCTTGCCGTTGCGCGAGAGTTTGCCCTTGGTGGTTGATATTTTGAAGAAACATGGCCTGCGTGAGCGCATTCGTGTGATCGCCAGTGGCAAGCTAATCAATCCCGCGCAAATCGCCTGGGCGCTATGTGTGGGCGCGGATTTTGCGACCACAGCGCGAGGGTTTATGTTTTCGTTAGGTTGTATTCAGGCAATGCAGTGCAATAAGAATACCTGTCCTACAGGTATCACTACTCACGACAAAAGACTCCAGCGGGGGTTGGTGGTGGCAAACAAGAGCCAACGCGTAGCCAACTATGCCCAGTCTGTGCGAGCCGAAGTTGCCGTTATTGCGCATGCATGTGGGGTGCAAGAGCCACGACAATTGCAGCGGCAACATTGTCGTATTGTGCAGGGTGACGGCAGTTCGTTGGCCTTGGACAGCATATACCCGGAAATCGAAAGCACTTGAGTTGCCGTGCTGGCGCCCAAAAAATCGGCCGCATGGCAGACGGTTCACGCTATAATTATTAGTCCCGCTTAATAGTCCCGAATATGTTTGAAAATCTTTCAGAAAGACTCTCGACGAGCCTGAAGCAGATCAGCGGCAAGGCACGAATAAACGAAAATAACATCAGTGATGCTCTGCGTGATGTGCGCGTGGCCTTGCTTGAGGCAGATGTGGCTCTGCCGGTTGTAAAAGATTTTATTGAGCAAGTACGCAGTAAGGCGCTCGGTCAAACGGTTATGGCTGCGCTTAATCCAAGCGAAGCCTTTATCAAAATCGTGCACGAAGAACTTGTCACGGTCATGGGCGCTGAAGACAACAGTCTTAATCTGGCAACCGCGCCGCCCGCGGTGATTCTGATGGCGGGCTTGCAGGGTGCCGGTAAAACTACCACGGTAGCGAAGCTTGCCCGGTTGCTCAAAGAGCAACAGAAAAAACGTGTTGCGGTGGTGAGTGCTGATGTCTACCGGCCCGCGGCAATTGAGCAGTTGCAGACTTTGGCGGCCGAGGTGGGTGTAGCCTTCATAGAATCTTCAGCCGATCAAGCGCCAGTGGCAATCGCCGCCGCTGCGGTGCAAAGCGCCAAGCAGCAGTTGGCCGATGTATTGCTTGTAGATACAGCCGGGCGGTTGGCAGTGGACGAGGCCATGATGGCTGAGATCAAACAGCTCCACGCCAGCGTTAAGCCCATCGAGACGCTGTTTGTAGTGGATGCGATGACCGGACAGGACGCCGCGAATACAGCCAAAGCATTTAACGATGCTCTGCCGTTAACGGGCGTCGTGCTCGCTAAAACCGATGGAGATGCGCGCGGTGGTGCGGCCTTGAGCGTGCGCACCATTACCGGCAAACCCATCAAGTTTCTCGGTAGCGGGGAAAAGACCGACGCACTAGAGGTTTTTCACGCGGATCGTATCGCCTCACGGATATTGGGTATGGGCGATGTGTTGTCGCTCATTGAAGAAGCCGAACGCAAAGTCGATAAGACCAAGGCGCAACGGTTTGCACGCAAAATGCAGCAAGGTCAAAAGTTTGATCTGGAGGATTTTCGTGATCAGTTGCAGCAAATGGCGAATATGGGTGGTTTGAGTAACATGCTCGATAAGCTGCCGGGTATGGGGCAACTTCCCGCCAATGCCCAAGCACAGCTAGAAGACGGTCAGTTTAAGCGTATGGGCGTAATTATAGATTCCATGACCGTGCGTGAACGTCGTTTCCCTGACCTTCTAAACGGTTCGCGCAAGCAGCGCATTGCTGCGGGCAGCGGCACCCAAATTGCTGATATCAATCGTTTGCTAAAGCAACATAAGCAAATGCAAAAGATGATGAAGAAGGTAGGAAAAAAAGGCGGCATGCAGAAAATGATGCGAGGCATGCAGGGCATGAAGTTTCCAGGCGGCGGTATGCCGCCGGGTATGCCTCCAGGTATGCGTCGCCGGTAATATAGCCATGGCGATGCGGGCTCTGTTACTGGTTGTCTTTGCCGTCGCAGGCGGTGTGGCTGGATGGCAGTTGCGTGGCTTGGCGGCCGATAGTGCTGGCGCTGTTGCGATGCCCATAGCGTCAATGCAGAAGCAGCCCCGACCCGCTCCGGTCCTAAGCCGGCAACCACCGCCAGAACCAGCAGTGTTGAATGCGGATAAGACGATAGATTCGAGTCCGCTTGCGCTGGTTGCAGGAGACGCACTTGAGGTGCTTTATGAGGAACTGGCCGGGGCAGACCTAACGCGTGAGGAGTCAATCCGAACGCAAATTCTTCAATATGTTAGCGAGCACAGAGCGCAGCTCATTGAACAGCAACGCTGGACAGAATTGTTGGAATTTTATCAGCGGTTGGTCAGCTTAGACCCGCATTTCTCAGAGCATTACTATCGACTTGCCGAGGTGCAGGTGCGATTGCAACTGTTTGATCAAGCTCTGTACTCGTTGTACTTTATTTTGCAGGATTCCGTAATGGGTGCTCGAGCGCGCGCGCTGGAAGAGAGGATCAATGAGCGTTTGCGGTTCACCGAGGGGGTAACGGTGCCACTGCTCAAACACGGCATTCATCATGTAGTCGAGGCGCGTTTGCCGTCAGGAGCGCTGCGGCTGTTGTTGGATACGGGCGCTTCGATTACGACACTCACGCCAAATGCTGCACGCCGTCTGAATCTTAGCGTTGATTCGGATCGTTCGATCAGTTTAGCAACGGCAGGCGGTTTGGTCTCGGCCCCGATAATTGAGGTTTCTGGCTTCACGGTGGGGGCTGCAAAAGTTGAGCGTTTGCAGGTGGGTATCTTGCCGTTGGTAGGCAATGACGGTTTTGACGGCTTATTAGGGATGAACTTTTTGCAGCAGTTTGCCAGTTCAATTAATCAGCAGGACGGCGTGCTACACCTGCAGAATAAGGGCTAAGATTGTTGTCGAAGAGTTATGAAGAGCGACTATGACAGCGTATGTAATTGCCACAATAAATATCCATGATCGAGAACGATACGCTGAGTATGAAGCTGGTTTTATGACGATCTTTATAAATTATGGTGGCGCAATGCTTAGCGTTGATGAAGCGCCTCGAGTGCTTGAGGGAAAATGGGCCTTTACTCGAACCGTACTAATCGGCTTTGAGTCTGTGGAAGCCGCGGAAAGTTGGTTTTTTAGCCCTGAATATCAAGACCTAGCGCGGCATCGTCATGCGGCTGCTGAATCGCACTGTGTGATTGTGAGCGGCATGTAGGCATGATTAAGCCCCCCCAAAGACTTAATGCAAGATATTTGCATGTCCGCGAGGTTGCTATAGAATACGCGGCCTTCGAATTCTGACCTTTGGTAAACAGAGAACATTATGGTAACGATCCGTCTTGCCCGTCATGGCGCAAAGAAGAGTCCCTTTTATCACGTAACAGTGGCAGACCAAGCACGTGCCCGGGATGGCCGCTTTGTGGAGCGTGTAGGATTCTATAACCCGGTGGCCAAGGGTCAGGCAGAAGCATTACGCTTGGATTTAGATCGTATCGATTACTGGGTCGGCGTTGGTGCCCAGCCGAGCGACCGGGTAAAGCAACTTATCGCGACCGCGCGTAAGCAACAGACCGCAGAAGCAGCCGCGGCGCCCGCGGAATAGCCCTTCTTAGCGCATCTCCTTGATGCGCTAAATAAAAAGCATTAAAAGTTCCCAGATGTCCCAAGACAACGTGGTAGTTGGTCGCCTTGGGCGCGCCTTCGGCGTTAAAGGCTGGCAACATCTGCAGTCTTTCACCGCCCCCTCAGACAATCTATTGGCTTACCATCCGTGGTTTTTGCGCGGGCAAAGTAGCGATCGCTGGCAACTTATCGAAGATTACGAAATCCAGAACCATAATGATGGTTATCTGGTTCGGCTAGCCGGGGTCGAGCAGCGCGAAGCGGCCCAGCCATTCAGTGGTAGTCTGCTTGGTGTTCCGGCAGAAATCCTTGCAGACACCGCAGATGGCGAGTTCTATTGGCACCAGTTGATCGGTTGTGTTGTTGTTAACGAGCAGCAGCAACTCTTAGGCCAGGTCGACGGGTTGCTTGAAACAGGTGCGCACGATGTGTTGCAGATCGCACAAAGCGGTCAGCCGTTGTTGGTGCCATTTACCGATCCCTACATTATCGACGTCAACGTGTCGGAGCGGCGGATTGTGGTGATGTGGCCCGCGGAATGGAACGATTGAACCAATGTGGTTAGGTGTTATTACGTTATTTCCCGATATGTTTGACGCGGTTACTCGCGAGGGCGTATTTGGCCGCGCAGTGGCGTCTGAGATCTTGAGTATTGAATTCTTCAACCCGCGGGACTACTCCACGGACCGTCATCGTACGGTAGATGACAGACCCTATGGCGGTGGCGCCGGCATGGTTATGAAGGTAGAGCCACTGCAGCAGGCGGTGATGGCGGCTAAAGAGCGTGCTCCGGCCGATACACCTGTGGTGCTCATGAGTCCCCAAGGGCATAGGTTTAGTCAAGCCAAGGTCAGCGCATATCGCGATAGTGCGGGCTTGATTTTAGTATGTGGTCGCTACGAAGGCGTTGATGAGCGATTTATAAACCGTTGGGTCGATATTGAGTGGTCGGTAGGCGATTACGTTCTAAGTGGTGGTGAATTGCCCGCAATGGTTGTGATGGATGCGATTGCCAGGCATTTACCGGGCACATTAGGCAATCAAATGTCCGCGATCGATGAATCATACCTTGATGCAACGCTCGATTACCCTCACTATACTCGCCCCGAAACTTTGGCTTCGGAAAAGATACCGTCGCAGTTGCTCACTGGAGACCATGGGCAAGTGGCGAAATACCGACGCCGTGAGGCGTTAAAACGCACTTTGGATCGACGCCCAGAGTTGTTGACCGCAATGACGTATGGTGCTCAAGATAGAGAGTTGCTGTTAGAAATTTTTGCCGACCGTCAGCCGGATTAGGCGATGAATTGGAGATAAGCATGCGCAGAAATAAAGTAATCCAGGAAATCGAAGACCGTCAGTTGGCGGATATTCCAGAATTCAGCCCTGGCGACACAGTAAGCGTACAGGTGCGCGTAAAAGAAGGAACCCGTGAGCGCCTGCAGGCGTTTGAAGGCGTGGTTATTGGCATCAAAAACCGAGGCATCAATTCTGCATTCGTTGTGCGTAAAATTTCCCATGGCGTTGGCGTTGAGCGAACTTTCCAAACCCACAGTCCATTAATCAATGAGATTGAGGTAAAGCGGCGTGGCGATGTGCGACAAGCGAAGCTTTACTACTTGCGTGAACGCTCTGGTCGTTCTGCGCGGATCAAGGAAAAGATCAAAAAGTAGACGCCAGTCAGGGGTTGGCTATAGTGGCGGCTTGAATTCAAGGTTGCCATCACCATGCCCAACCAAGAGCGGAGCCGCGGCCCAAGCGCTGAGGTACTCGAATACCTGGATACCCTGTGGTTGCAACGTGGACTTAGTGAAAACACGCTGGCTGCATACCGGCGTGACCTATCCCTGACAGAGCATTGGCTGATTCAGGCGAAGCGAGCGAATAAGCTTTTGGACGCCACCGCCGAGGATCTTGGTGCTTACAACCAAATGCGCAATGATGAAAAAATTGCGCGGCGCTCCGCGGCCCGCTGGCTCAGCTCGGTTCGAGGTTTTTTTCGCCATTTTCTGGCCGAGCAACGCCTCCGAGAAGACCCCACCCAATATCTCGAACACCCTAAACAAGCACGGACTCTGCCGGGTAGTCTTGGTGCGCAAGATGTCGAGAATTTGCTCGCAGCACCCGATGTGACGACCGTGATCGGCTTGCGCGATAGAGCTATGTTAGAGCTGCTATACGCCTGCGGGCTGCGGGTGTCGGAGCTCGTGACCTTACAACTGGCCAGCGTGAACCTACGGCAGGGGGTGGTGCGTGTTACCGGTAAGGGCAGTAAAGAGCGAATCGTACCCGCCGGCGAGACTTGTCTGGATTGGTTGCAACAGTATCTGCGCGAGGCCCGGCAGCAACTGATTCCGGCGGGTGGTAATGTATTATTTCCAAGCCGTTTAGGTCGAATGATGACACGCCAAACGTTTTGGCACGCGATTAAACGCCATGCGCTGGCTGCAGGGATCGAAAAAGACATCTCGCCGCACACCCTGCGCCATGCATTTGCCACTCATCTCGTGGATAATGGCGCAGACCTGCGCGCGGTGCAGATGATGCTTGGTCATAGCGATTTATCGACGACCCAGATCTATACCCATGTTGCGCAGCAGCGTCTTCAATCGTTGTTACGAAAACACCATCCGCGAGGCTAAACGAGACAGCGCGCGGTTGGCGAGCTTAAAGGACAGTGAGCATGTTAGCTAACAGAGTAATGGTTTGGTTCCTATGCGTTGCTGCGGCAGCTGGTTTGGTGCTGCCACCCCCGGCGGTCGCAGAAACCGACGACCGATTGCAGAGCGGGCGTGAACTCGTGCAAAAACTACAGCAGTTACGCCCGGGCATCCCGATTGAAGCGGTTGTGCCGATCGAAATCCCGGGCATGTATGCGATAGAGCTCTCTGGCGGCTCGACCCTTTATGGCACTGCAGACGGACAGCATTTTTTTAGTGGCGATCTCTTCGCTGTGCGAGACGACTTGGTGAATTTGTCAGAGCAGAGGCGCGACAAAAAACGCCAGCAGGTAATGGCCCGACAGTCGCTTGAGGACATGATTGTGTTTCCCGCGGTGGGCCAGTCCCGAGGTTTTATCCAAGTATTCACCGATGTAGATTGCGGTTATTGCCGGAAATTACATGGCGAGATGGCACAGATTAATGAGCTAGGTATCGAGGTCCGTTATTTGGCTTATCCGCGCGCGGGTGTCGACTCTGAAACTTACGACAAAATGGTTTCTGCTTGGTGCGCCAAAAATCGTCAAACAGCGATCACGCAGTTGAAAGCAGGGGGCAGCCTACCTGCGACGACGTGTCAAAATGCGATCAGCGATCACTTTGGCTTAGGGCAGCAGTTGGGTATCAGTGGAACCCCGGCGATCGTACTTGCTGATGGGCGCTTGTTGCCGGGCTACCTGCCTGCAGAGCGCTTGGCTGAGGCTGTTCTTGGTGAGTAGCGTTGAAAGCAACGACGGGGTGATAGTTTGAAAACTCTTTCGATAGGCATTGCTGGTCTAGGTACAGTTGCTCAAGGTGTATTGGCGTTAGTCGCTGCCAATCGAGCACTCATCGAGCAGCGCAGTGGTGTCAGCGTGAATGTCGTTCGAGTTGCCAGTCGTCGCGTTAAGCCTGAAGTCGATCTGTGTGGTGCAGATTTTTCCACCGATGTAATGGACCTGCTGGCCGATTCTCGAGTCGATGTGATTGTCGAACTGATCGGCGGCGAGACATTGGCCAAGGAGCTGATCGTGGGCGCCCTGGAGCAAGGCAAAGCGGTGGTCACAGCAAATAAAGCTGTTATCGCTTTGCATGGCAATGAATTGTCGCGCCAGAGGCTGCGCTTCGAAGCTGCGGTAGCTGGAGCAATTCCGATCATCCAAGCACTGCAGCATGGCTTAGTAGCCAATCAGTTCAGTGCGCTAAGTGGCATCATCAATGGCACCTGTAACTATATGTTGTCTGCTATGGAGAATGAGGGCGTGGATTTTGATGCAATCCTAGCGCGCGCTCAGGCCTTAGGTTATGCGGAGGCAGATCCAACATTTGATGTGGACGGGATTGATGCCGCACACAAGTTGACCATTCTAATGGCACTCGCCTTTGATACTGATTTTGAGTTCGATAAGGTTTATGTCGAGGGTATTCGAGCGCTTACACCGATAGACATAAGTTACGCAGCCGAGTTGGGCTATCGCATTAAGCATTTAGGTATTTTGCGCAGCAGCCCGGATGGTATTGAGGCGCGCGTGCATCCCACATTAGTGCCCCACAGCGAGCTGATGGCGCACGTTAATGGTGTGCTAAACGCGGTGCAAGTGGTGTCTGACGCGGCAGGTAAGACTCTTTTTAGTGGCCCTGGTGCGGGCGGCGCCGCTACGGCCTCTGCGGTGGTAGCCGACATTGTAGAAACAGCGTTGAATCCACAGCAGCCGATAGCCGATCGAAATTCCAGCGCGGCGATGACTGTTCGGCCGATTGAGGATATCAGCAGTGCATATTACTTACGCATTCCTACCCGCGATGAACCGGGGGTTTTTGCTGAAGTGACGCAAATACTCTCGAGTCATAACATTAATATTGATGCGGTCATTCAAAAAGACAGCCACCCTCAAGGTGGGTCTGTAGATATTGTGATTCTGACTGAGGACACTCAGGAGGCACAAATGAATAAGGCCCTGTCTCAGCTCGAGGCGTTGGCGACAGTGACGGGTCCGGTGATGCGGATCCGAGTCGCACCTCAGGACTAAATAAACGGATGCAGATTATTACGCGAGCGATTGGCGATGGCGCGCTTGACGTAGACAATCCGCTGATCGAGCGCTTGTATTTGAGTCGGGGACTAACGCGCGCTGAAGATACTGATAAAGGCTTGCAAGCGCTGGTGTCGCCGCAGGGTCTGACGGATATAGACAAGGCCGCACAGCGTGTGGCGGATGCCGTGGCGAGCCAGCAGCGTATCCTTATTATCGGCGACTATGATGCTGATGGGGCGACCTCGGTGGCATTATGTAAGTTAGCGTTGTCGGCGATGGGGGCGGAAGCTGTTGAATTTCTTGTCCCTGACCGCTTTCAATTTGGCTATGGCCTCTCGGTGGCGATAGTAGCCATTGCGCAAAATCTCAAGCCCGATTTAATTATTACTGTTGATAATGGTATCTCCAGTATCGACGGCGTGGCGGCGGCAAACGTCGCGGGTATTGATGTCATTGTCACTGACCACCATCTAGCAGGGCGGGAATTGCCCGCTGCGTATGCAATCGTTAATCCAAATCGAGGAGATTGTGATTTCCCGAGCAAATCGATCGCGGGTGTAGGGGTTGCGTACTATTTGCTCAGTTGGGTGCGTCATACTTTGCGCCAGCGCCAATGGTTTGATGCGTCCCGGCGCCCGGAGCCTAATCTTGGGCAATTTTTAGATTTGGTTGCCCTGGGAACGGTGGCTGACGTCGTGCCCTTAGACCGCAATAATCGAATATTGGTGCATCAGGGCTTGTTGCGCATGCGTCAAGGCCATACTCGACCGGGGATCCGCGCATTAGCCGAAGTCGGTAAACGTGATTTAAGTCAACTCAGTGCCCAGGATCTTGGGTTTGCGATCGGTCCGCGCTTGAATGCTGCTGGAAGGCTGCAAGATATGAGCGTGGGCATCCGTTGCTTATTGGCAGATGACGTCACTACAGCCCGATTATTAGCTCAGGAATTAGATGGTCTAAACAAGGATCGACGTGAAATAGAGCAAGATATGGTTGCCGATGCTGAATTGTTGCTCGCTGAGGCCTCGAAGATTGATGATGCGAAAGGTATTGCGGTATATCACGAGCGATTTCATCAGGGGGTGGTAGGCATAGTGGCGGGCCGGTTGCGAGAGCGATTGCATCGGCCAGCTATTGTTTTTGCGGATTCTTCAGAGGGTGTTGCCGGAGAAATAAAAGGTTCAGCGCGCAGCATTGACGGTTTAAACATCCGCGACGCTCTTGACACGATTGCGACCCGTTATCCAGGTCTGCTTATAAAATTTGGTGGCCATGCGATGGCTGCAGGTTTAAGCCTAAAGCGCGTGCATTTCGAACGCTTCCGCATCATTTTCGATCAAGTCGTTGCTGAATTACTGAGCGAGGATGCGTTGAGTGCGAAGTGCTTTGTGGACGGCGGATTGTCTGCACAAGAGCTTACGCTGGAAACCGTGCACACGCTTTTTAACGCTGGCCCTTGGGGCAATGGTTTTCCGGAGCCGGCCTTTTGTGATGATTTCGACCTAGTCAGTCAGCGAGTGGTTGGCGCGCAACACTTAAAATTAGTACTGCGCAAAGAAAGTCGATTAATCGACGCTATTGCATTTCGCCAAGCTCCGATAGATCCGGCCGTGCAGGAGCTGCGCGTGGTCTACCGCCCTGCGCGTAATGACTACGGCAATACTGCAACGCTGCAGTTGATAGTGGAGTACATCGAGCCTTTGGCTTAGACTCCGCGCTGCTTTCAAAGCAGCTAAAACGCTGCATAACACTGATTAAAACCTATGCCCGAAATTACTTCTGTTCGTGAACGAATTAAGGACCTAAGTGAACGCGATTTAGCGCTTCGGGGGTATCTTTGACTTCGCGGAAAAACGCGACCGGCTGCAGGAAGTCGAACTAGAGCTTGCCGACGCGGACGTCTGGAGCAACCCTGCGCGGGCGCAGTTGCTTGGGCGCGAGCGCTCAGAGCTGGAAAATATTGTTGGCGTGCTGGCGTCCTTTACAGAATCCCTCAGTGATCTTGCTGATCTGGCAGAAATGGCCAGTGATGAAGATGATGACGATACCTTGGATGAGGTGGCTGCGGAGCTCGATGATCTTGACGAACGCCTAGCTGGCTTGGAATTCCGACGCATGTTTCAAGGTGAGATGGATGGCGCGAACTGTTTTTTAGAAATTCAGTCAGGTTCTGGCGGCACAGAAGCTCAGGATTGGGCGGATATGTTACTGCGCATGTACTTGCGTTGGGCGGAACAACGTCAGTTTTCGGCTCGGGTAACAGAATTGTCGCCTGGCGATGTGGCAGGGATTAAAAGTGCCACGGTACAAATCGCGGGAGACTACGCCTATGGTTGGCTGCGTACCGAAACCGGCGTGCATAGGCTTGTACGCAAGTCGCCGTTTGATTCTGGCAACCGTCGACATACCTCATTCGCGTCGGTCTTTATCGCACCGGAAATTGACGACGATATTGAAATTGACATAAATCCAGCCGACGTTCGGGTGGATACTTACCGGGCGAGTGGTGCTGGTGGTCAGCATGTTAACCGCACCGACTCTGCGGTACGTCTAACCCACCTGCCGACCAATACTGTTGTGCAATGCCAAAGTGAACGCTCTCAGCACCAGAATAAAGACAACGCTTATAAGCAACTGCGCGCTAAGCTTTATGAGTTGGAGTTGCAAGAGCGGCGCGCTGAGCAACAAGCAATAGAAGATTCCAAAGCGGATATTGGCTGGGGGAGTCAAATACGTTCCTACGTACTCGACCAATCTAGAGTAAAGGATCTGCGTACCCAAATTGAACGCACTGATCCCGGCTCTGTGTTGGATGGCGACATCGATGGGTTCATTGAGTCGAGTCTCAAGGCGGGATTGTAGGGAGTACAACAGTGAGCAATGAGGTCCAGTATGAGTGAAGAGCGAGATATTCTGGCGGCGCGCAAAGCAAAAATGCAAAGTTGGCAAGCTGCTGTCGGTGCCTACCCGAATGATTTTCGGCGTCAAGATTTGGCCGCGGATTTATTGGCTCGTCATATTGAGGATGACAAGGCCGCACTGGCCGAGGTGCAAGTTGCGACTGCCGTTGCGGGAAGGATTATGTTGCGCCGAGTGATGGGCAAGGCGAGCTTCATTACGTTACAGGATGTCTCCGGGCAAATTCAGTGTTATCTGGCGAAGGATAATCTTAGTGAAGAAGCTTATGCAGGATTTACCCAGCATTGGGAAATGGGGGATATTGTCGGGGTGCGTGGGGTGCTGATGCGCACCAATAAGGGCGAACTATCTGTTCAAGCTCAAGAGATCGTTCTGCTCAATAAGACTTTGCAGCCGCTACCAGAAAAATTTCATGGGTTGACTGATCAGGAAACTCGTTACCGTCAGCGTTATGTTGACTTGATGACTAATGCTGATAGCCGCAACGTCTTCCAGGCGCGTTCGCAAATTGTGCACAATTTGCGCCAGTACTTTGTTGGTCATGACTATTTAGAAGTAGAAACACCGATGATGCATAGCATCCCAGGTGGCGCCACTGCACGACCATTTATAACCCATCACAACGCGTTAGATATGCCCTTATATTTGCGGGTGGCGCCTGAGTTGTTCCTCAAACGACTGGTGGTGGGCGGGTTCGAACGGGTCTTTGAGATAAACCGTAATTTTCGTAACGAGGGGCTATCGACGCGGCACAACCCAGAATTCACGATGCTGGAATTTTATCAGGCCTATGCGGACTACGAGGATTTGATGAGCCTCACGGATGAGATGCTTGCCATGTTAGCCACTAACGTGCGCGGTAGTTCAAAATTTTCGTATCAGGGTATCGAGCTGGATCTTGGTAAGCCAGCATTGCGTGTGAGCATGGAAGAATCACTGGTGCGTTTTGGCGGCGTTGCCGAAACAGCAGCTGACAATGAAGCGGATTTGCGCGATTTATTAGAGCGGTCTGGGGTGACCCTGCAGGACGGTTGGGGCCTTGGTAAGTTGCAAATGGAAATGTTTGAGGCGCGGGTAGAGGCGCGATTAGAGCAACCCACTTACATCACCGAATACCCGGCAGAGGTGTCGCCACTGGCCCGTCGTAACGATGCAAACCCTGCAGTGACTGATCGCTTCGAGTTATTTATTGGCGGGCGTGAATACGCTAATGGTTTCTCCGAGTTGAACGACCCGGTCGATCAGGCCGAACGCTTTAAGGCTCAGGCCGACCTTAAATCTGCGGGTGATCATGAGGCGATGCACTTTGACGAAGACTACATTAGGGCGCTCGAGTACGGTTTGCCACCAACAGCCGGTGAAGGAGTGGGGGTCGATCGGTTGGTTATGCTGCTGACTGATTCGCCGAGCATACGTGATGTGTTACTGTTTCCGCTGATGCGAAAAGTCTAGCGAGTGATCTATGCGTACCGTGCAGTTGGAACACTCTTGGCGGACGTTGTTAGCAGATCAATTTGAGCAGCCGTATATGCGGCAATTGCGGGAGTTCTTGCTCGACGAAAAACGCGCTGGCCACCAGGTTTTCCCCTCGGGTAAAAATATGTTTACCGCATTAAATCTAGTCCCGTTAGAGCGGGCAAAGGTAGTGATCATCGGTCAAGACCCATACCATGGCCCCGGTCAGGCCCATGGCCTGAGCTTTTCAGTACTAAGCGGTGTGCCGTTGCCGCCCTCGCTGCGCAATATATTTACCGAGATAGAAAGCGATGTCGGTTGCACATCTTTGGTTGCTGCCGGTAGTGGTGATCTTTCGTTGTGGGCAGAGCAGGGCGTATTGTTACTTAACTCAGTCCTCAGCGTTAGGGCTAGGTCTGCAGGGTCGCATCAAGGTCAAGGGTGGGAGCAGTTCACCGATGTATTGGTGCAGCGTTTAGCGGCGGAGCGCGCTGGTTTGGTTTTTTTGTTGTGGGGCAGCTACGCCCAGAAAAAGGCCGCGATTGTCGACAACGCTCGTCATTGCTTATTGAAAGCGCCGCACCCGTCGCCTTTGTCAGCGCATCGTGGATTTTTCGGTTGTCGGCACTTCTCGCAAACCAACCAATATCTAGAGTCGCAAGGACACACGCCCATAGATTGGGCGCGTTTAAGGTAGGAGAGGAATATGCAAACAGCGGATACGCCTTTGTTAATTGCCGAACGGCCGGCCGCCAATGGCTGTGTGTTAGGAGTGCTTACACTGAATGTCGAGTCGAGCCTCAATTCGCTGACATTAGAGATGATTCGCGCCATGACCAAAGCGCTTGGGAACTGGCGTTCGCGTGACGATTTAGTGGCGGTTGTGCTCAATGGCCGAGGCCCTAAAGCGTTCTGTGCGGGTGGTGACATACAAGCACTGTATCGTTCTTGTGTGGCGAACCAGCAAGCGCGGTCGCAAGTTGACGACTATGCTCGATGTTTTTTTTCTGAGGAATACCAACTCGATCTGCTTATGCATCAATATCCGAAGCCGATCGTGACTTTGGGGCATGGCGTCGTCATGGGGGGTGGTTTTGGTTTGTTCTCGGCCTCGCGGTTTCGCGTGCTTACCGAGCGCTCACGGCTGGCATTTCCTGAAATCACAATCGGGCTGTTTCCTGATGCGGGTGGCAGTTGGGTGTTAAAAAACATGCCGCTGACGGTGGCGGCTTTTCTAGGGCTTACCGGCAGTCAGTTGAATGCTCGGGACGCATTGAATTTGGGGATAGGTTCTCATGTTGTCGACCATGGGACGCGTGATGACCTAGTGCCGCAACTGGCTGAACTTAAGTGGAATGCGCGTTCTAACGAAGCGAACGTCGAATTGTTGGAAAGCTTTTTGGCCACTGTGCAGACGTCCGTGGCAGATTTGGAGAGCGAACTGGAGGCCGTGCCTGAATGGACGGTGCAATTGGGCGATTTGGCTTCAACCACTGCCGCATTGTTTGCTTTGCAGGGTCAGTCAAATTGGATCGATCGAGGGTTGGAAAACTTACGTAAAGGTTGTCCGACGACTGCTGCAATTGTGCTCGAGCAGCTTCATCGGGTGCAAAATATGACGTTGGCGGAAAGTTTTGCCATGGAGCTTGAGATCGCGACTCGCTGTGCGCAACTGCCTGATTTTCCAGAGGGGGTTCGCGCGCTTTTGATTGACAAAGACGGGCAACCAAACTGGCGCTACAAAGACTTCAGTCAGGTGCCACGCGCGCACGTCCTCAGTCACTTTGGGTCAGGCTGATTGCTAGCCGTTAAATTCGAGTTACCCAGAGTCCTTGTTTTTCGCCCAGCATGACCACCTCACCTTTGCCGTCAGCCTTTTCATAGGTCTTACCCAGTTCAACCGCGGTAGGTTCGTCAATGGCGAACGCTGCGAGATTGCGCTTAACGGCGCCGCGAAAGCTCGCTCTTGCGACTACTTCTTGGCCAAGGTAACAACCCTTATCAAAATCGACCGCTCCATGCTCTTGTAAAGCGAGCATTTGCGGTAAGTGTCGCCCCGAGCAGGCTTGTTGTATCAGCACCATTCGTCGTTCTATGAGTTGCTCGTTAATAAGCGGCGATACATCTGGCACTTGCGCGGTTTCTACCGGTGCGGTGGGAATATCGCGGACCAGATGCCAGCCAGATATAAGTTCAGCGGTAGTCGCGTTCGCGGAACGCGTGACGTAGACGAAATCTTCACTACCGTTGAGCGTACACTTAGAAAATCGAAGGTAGGGAGCTAAATAATCTCTGAACGTTTGGACTGTGGTGCGGTGGATAACGAGCCCAATTGCGTCGCCTAACAGGAGCGCCCAGCCGTTGGCGATGACGCGGCCTTGCAGGGAGCATGCAGCGAATGGCGTACAGGCAAGTTCGGATAGTCTGTCGGTATTACAGGTTACGTAGCCTTGCAGGAATTCGTTCGCTGCAAAGCCGGCCAGCTTGAGCATCCGCGCATCTTGCCAATTGTTCAAAAGACATTCTCGTACAACGAAAGAGGAAATAGACTGCCTGATTGGTAGCAGTAATTGCAATAACGTAAGGCGCAAAGGAATTTATGGCGGTAACGGATTTGAAGCATATTTATTGGCGTAGCCGCAGAGGCATGCTGGAACTCGAGTTGCAACTGATTCCCTTTGCTCGAGACCAATTTGCGCACTTGAGCGATGCCGAGCAGCGCTGTTATGAGCAAATGTTGGATCTTGAAGATTGGCAGTTGTTCGATTGGGTGCAGGGGCGAGAAGTGCCTAATGATCCCTTGGTTAAGCAGGTGGTCGATAAAATCATAGCAACACCCGCGGCGCCCTCTACGGTTTTTTAGTGGTGCGGGAGCTTTGCGCCGCAAGCGAAGGAAAAATTTCGATATCAGTGCATCTGGGTAGGTTGCGTTTCGGCGTTGCGCTGCTTGGGGTTGTGATTCTTGAATACGCGGGCGCAAAGTTACTGGGTATCAGTGGCAGTGGCCTGTTTGTGCCCCTTTGTCAGCGAGTTGTTATGGCCGCGTGGCCAGGACAGTTGGGCCGTTTGAATCTTCCAACTACTGATTTAACTCACATTGACGCTACTCAGCTGCAACAATTTTGGCAAACGCCGTGGGCGGTATGCTTTTGTGTTGTTGGCGAGCGACCGCAATGGCTGTTCTGTGATGAGGTGAGTCGTGAGGCTTTTGCTTGGTGCAGTCGAGAGGCCAATCTGGCATTGCGAATGCCGTCGGCTGGTTCTACTTCGCTCTAGTTTCTATTTGGCAGTTGTTGCGCCCATTACATTTAAATTATCGAGGCTGCCAGGAAATAAAATCGTGTCTTTGGCGTGTGCACTCTGCTGGGGATGGTCCAAGGTAAAGTGCAGGCCGCGACTTTCCCGACGCTGTAGGGCTGAGCGTACGATAAGGTCAGCCACATGGAGTAAATTACGTAGCTCAATAAGATCGCTGGTAATGGTGTAGTTAGCATAGTAATCGGCGACTTCTTGCTTAAGAAGATCGATGCGATGTTGTGCGCGTTGCAACCGCTTATCGGTCCGTACGATACCGACAAAATCCCACATGAACCTGCGTAATTCATCCCAGTTATGCGCGATGATGACGCTCTCGTCGGAGTCGCGAACCTGCGATAGGTCCCACTTGGGAATGTAGGGAACGTTCAATGGTCGATCGAGCTGGGTTTGAATCTTATTGGCGGCCCGGCGCGCGAATACCAAACACTCAAGCAGCGAATTGCTGGCGAGTCGATTGGCGCCGTGTAAGCCCGTGCAACTCGCTTCACCGATAACATAAAGGTGCGCTAAATCTGAGCGACCGTGCTGGTCGACCACTACGCCGCCACAGGAATAATGCGCTGCAGGAACCACTGGGATCGCGTCTTGGGTTATGTTTATACCCAGCGATGCGCATTTCTCTGCGATATTTGGGAAGTGTGCATGAATGAATTCGGCGGAACGGTGGGAAATGTCCAAGTACACGCAATCTGCACCGATGCGTTTCATTTCATGGTCTATTGCTCGCGCGACGATATCGCGGGGCGCTAGTTCCGCGCGCTCGTCGAATCGTTGCATAAAGCGTTCGCCATTGGGCAGCCGCAGAATTCCGCCCTCACCACGTACCGCTTCGGAGATCAGAAAAGATCCGGCATGGGGGTGATACAAGCAAGTGGGGTGGAATTGATTGAACTCCATGTTCGCAACTCGACAACCGGCCCGAAATGCCATCGCGATACCGTCGCCAGTGGAGCCGTCTGGATTACTGGTATACAGATAGACCTTGCTTGCTCCACCGGTTGCTAGAATTACGAATTTCGACTGGAACACTTCCACCCGACCGGTACTTCGATTCAAGACATGCGCACCTGCGCAGCGATTGGGGTAGCGGCCAAGCTTCGACAAGTTTATGAGATCGATCGCGATGCGGTCGTTGAACAATTCAATATTTGGGTGGTCGAGCGCTTTTTCGGTTAAGGTTTGGGTGATTGCTTTGCCGGTTGCATCGGCGACATGCACGACTCTGCGGTGAGAGTGACCGCCTTCGCGGGTAAGGTGTAGCGCGTTGTCCTCTGCATCGAAGTTAACGCCCCAAGACGATAGCTGAGCGATTATTTCTGGAGCGTCTGCGACAGTAGCCTGCACAACTCCCGGGTCACACAACCCAGCACCAGCTTCTACTGTGTCGTTAACGTGTGCATTGAGGCTGTCTTCTGGGTCCATCACGGCTGCGACGCCGCCTTGTGCCCAATGCGAAGAGCCCGTGGTAATGTCGCCTTTGCTTAGTACTGTAACTCTTGCGACGTCAGCCAGTTGCAAAGCCGCTGCAAGGCCTGCAGCACCACCACCAATAATGAGAACGTCAGTTGCGAATCGTTGTGACATGATCTTGTCAGTTTGGCCTAGTGTCCCCAGTATAACGACTTCCTCGCGGTCGAGGGCAATTCGGCCAAGACTAATTCAGAGTAAGTGAGTTGAAATGATCGAGCGACGCATCCTGCTGCAAGAAACTTCACAAGGTCCAAGATTCGTCTCAACCGAAGCGACGTGCTCGGCGTGCCCTGCGATGTGCTTTGGGTCGGCTGATTCCGCCGCGACGCTCAAGGGTGAGGGGACGCCAGCAATCCTAGCCGTCAATGGAGCAACTCTGAATAGCGCAGCTTTACGCCTCTTTGCTGCACCCTTGGCTGCGCTTGTTGCAGCAACCATACTCTTGGATGCTGTAACTAATGCTTACCCTCTGTTACAGGAATTACCTTTGCAGCTAAGTATATTGGCCCTATTCGGTGCGTTGCTGATGGGGTGGAGTCGAATTTTGCGAGGTCGATGGTTCATCAATGACGATGGCTTGAAAGAACTTTACAGTGGACCCACTATTACGGGCATGCCCAAGCACACAAGTGGCAGAAGAGTAATTGTGTCGGAACGCAGTGGGCTCAGACGGGTATAGAGGTATATAGCGAATTACTGAATTACTGAATTACTGAATGCAAAGACTAGTCTCGCCGTCAAAAGACCAGTTGCTGCGCTCAACACAGCATGCTGCAGGATTTACTTCTATAAGCAGGGCTGTTTTTTTTGGACGGACAGACCGTCGTGCACCCACATTCGCTGCACGTTTTTTATGCAATTGCACTAACTAGGGATCAATTTAATGCAGAACATGATCGTAAACTATCTTGCACCTCGAGCTGTGCGTGCTTGTGCCGTCGGCTCTTCGGCTCTGGTTGGATTGTTCTTGGTCGTCGTGTCGAGTGTGCACGCAGCGCCGTTGCCAGACTTTACGGAATTGGTAAAGGACAACGAGGCGGCTGTAGTTAACATAAGCACGGTTGGGGAAGCGCCGAGGCGAATGAATCCCGGAGGGCCGCGTAGCGATCAATTAGAGGAGTTTTTCCGCCGTTTTGGACCACCGCAACAGCGTGAGAATCAGCCGCGCTTGCGTCCCCGTTCGCTTGGCAGCGGTTTTGTGATTGAGTCGGATGGTTACATCCTGACGAATAATCATGTTGTAGATGGGGCCGAGAAAATTATGGTGCGTCTGAGCAACCGCGAGGAATATGAGGCGGAATTGGTGGGAACAGATCCGCGCTCAGATTTAGCGTTATTAAAGGTAAGTGCAGACAAGAAATTACCAGCCTTGACGATGGGCGACTCGGATAAACTGGAAGTAGGCGAATGGGTGCTGGCAATAGGGTCGCCGTTTGGTTTCGATTATTCGGTAACAGCAGGCATTGTTAGTGCCAAGGGCCGAAGCTTATCGAATCCTCAAACCGGTAATTATGTCCCGTTCATTCAGACTGACGTCGCCATCAACCCCGGCAACTCCGGCGGACCGCTATTCAATCTAGACGGTGAGGTGGTTGGTATTAACTCGCAGATTTACTCTAATTCTGGTGGTTTTATGGGGGTGAGTTTTGCTATTCCCATCGAAATGGCCATGGATGTAGTGAGTCAGCTTAAGGATAAGGGGCGTGTTTCTCGAGGCTGGCTTGGTGTGGAGATTCTTGAGGTCAGTCGTGACTTGGCCCTGAGTTACGGCTTGCAGCGACCGCACGGTGCCTTAGTGGCGCGAGTCATGGAAGGCAGTCCTGCAGCTGATGCTGGTTTGCAGGAAGAAGACATCATCATCGAGTTTAATGGCCAAGATATCGAGCGCTCTGGAGAGCTGCCGCAATATGTTGGTCGCGCACCGGTAGGGGAGCCCTCTCGTTTGACGGTTATGCGTAGTGGCAAGAAGAAGAAATTGTCTGTAACCATTGGTGAACTGCCGGAACAGGCCAGCCTCACCACCACGCCTAGACAGTCGGCTCAGGACAACAAGATTGGTCTCACGTTCCGCGACCTGTCGGAGCAAGCAAAGGAACAGCTTGGTATTGACGGTGGCGTTGAAGTGATTACCGCAAGAGGCTTGGCTGGCGAGGCGGGATTGATGCCGCGAGACATTATTTTGCGCATGCGCACCAAGCCGGTAGTCGATTCCGAGGCGCTAGACGACATCATTGCGGACGTTAAGCCCGGGAGCATTGTGCCGGTGTTGGTACTGCGTCAGCAGCGCCGGATTTTTCTCACTCTTAAAGTCCCTGAAGACGACTAGGCCATGGTAGCGGCAGCATTTGCGGCGACGTTACTCTGCGCAGTAGTGTGCCTCCGCATGGCTAAGCGAAAGAACCGAAGTGTGCGATTTTGGGTGGCAATGGGCGTACTTTTTGGGCCTCTAGCTCCAATCCTTCCATGGCCATTGGAGCGCAACGGGGCTGACAATTTGGCTTCTATAGTTTGAACAAAAGCGTACCTATTGGTTTTGCCTAATGGGTAAGTGCAAGTTGCTCAGTACTGCGCTTCATCGCCTGTCTCGGATGAGCTAAACTGCGCTCCCTTTTGTGCAGCGACCAGCCGTGTCTATAAATCAGCGCATCCGCAATTTTTCGATCATCGCCCATATCGATCACGGCAAGTCCACCCTGGCTGATCGTTTTATCCAAATGTGCGGAGGCTTGAGTGACCGCGAGATGGCCGAGCAAGTGCTGGATTCTATGGACCTTGAGCGCGAGCGCGGCATAACGATCAAGGCACAATGCGTCACTCTTGAATATACCCACAGCGATGGCGAAAAGTATCAGTTGAACTTTATTGATACCCCGGGCCATGTGGACTTCAGTTACGAAGTGTCCCGTTCTCTTGCCGCCTGCGAAGGCGCGTTGTTGGTTGTGGATGCGGCGCAGGGTGTGGAGGCCCAGTCCGTAGCCAACTGCTATACGGCGATTGAGCAGGGCTTAGAAGTTATTCCAATACTTAACAAAATTGATTTGCCACAGGCTGAGCCGGAGCGAGTAGCTGGTGAGATCGAGGATATTATTGGTTTAGATGTCACTGGTATCCATCAGGTGAGCGCCAAGACAGGGCTCGGTGTAGACGGGGTTTTGGGGCTTCTGGTGGACGAAGTTCCACCACCAGAGGGAGACGATCAGGCTGAATTACAGGCGCTGATTATTGATTCTTGGTTTGATAATTATCTCGGTATTGTGTCGCTTGTTCGAGTGATGCAAGGGCGGCTTAATAAGGGCGACAAGATTATCGTTAAGTCTACGGGCAAAGCCCATTCGGTAGATCAGTTGGGTCGATTTACGCCCAAACGCCTACCAGACAAAAGCCTTGGGGCAGGAGAGGTAGGTTACGTGGTTGCGGGGATTAAAGAGATTACTGGGGCGCCTGTTGGCGATACCTTGGTGTCGGCAAAGTCACCCGATGTACCTCAGTTGCCCGGCTTCAGCAAAGTTAAGCCGCAGGTCTATGCGGGGTTGTTTCCGGTAACTTCTGACGATTTCGAATCGTTTCGAGAGGCGTTGGAGAAGCTCGTGTTGAATGACGCGTCGTTATTTTACGAGCCCGAATCTTCTGATGCTCTTGGCTTTGGCTTTCGTTGTGGCTTCCTCGGCATGTTGCACATGGAGATTGTGCAAGAGCGACTAGAACGTGAGTACGGTCTTGACCTGATTACTTCGGCGCCAACCGTGGTGTACGAAGTTGAGTTAAATGACGGCTCGATTAGGCAGGTGGATAATCCATCGCGACTCCCTGCGAACTTCCGCCAGATGCGCGAGCCGATTGCTGAGGTCAATATTCTTACACCTCAAGAATATGTCGGCAGCATCATGTCTTTGTGCGTTGAAAGACGTGGTGTGCAAAAAAATATGCACTTTTCACAGGGACAGGTGTCCATGCACTGGGAGATGCCCATGAACGAGGTGGTCATGGATTTCTTTGATCGGCTGAAGTCGGTGAGTCGTGGTTTTGCGTCGTTGGACTACTCGTTTTCACACTTTGAGGCAGCGAATTTAGTGAAGCTTGATATCTTGATAAACGGCGATCGTGTGGATGCCTTGGCGAGTATCGTGCATCGCAACCAAGCCCAGACGCGCGGCCGGAGCCTGGCGGAAAAAATGAAAGAATTGATTCCAAGGCAAATGTTTGATGTTGCTTTGCAGGCGGCCATCGGGGGCCAGGTCATCGCTCGACAGACGGTAAAAGCGCTGCGCAAAAATGTTACTGCTAAGTGCTACGGCGGCGATATCACGCGCAAGAAGAAACTCTTGGAAAAGCAAAAAGAGGGCAAAAAGCGTATGAAACAGTTGGGCCAAGTAGAGATTCCTCAAGAAGCTTTTCTGGCGGCTTTAAAAGTTGAGCGCTAGTGGATATTGATCTGCCCTACATACTGTTTTGGGCCGTTTTAGTTAGTGGCGCGATCATTGTTGGGTACAAGCTGTCAGTAGTGTTCGGGCTTGGTAATGCCGCATCGAAGCAACAGGATCAAGAGCCTTCAGTACCTGCGGTAGTTGAGTTTGCCCAGTCATTTTTTCCCGTCTTATTGCTGGTCTTTGTGCTGCGCGGCTTTGTTGCTGAGCCCTATCAGATTCCCTCTGAATCTATGCTGCCTACGCTTAAGGTAGGTGACTTTATTTTGGTTAACAAATTCGCCTACGGGTTAAGGTTCCCGGTATTAGGCGGAAAGTTTGTGGATATAGATGAACCCGAGCGCGGCGACATCATGGTGTTTGTGCCACCCCATGATCCGCGCTATTTCATCAAGCGGGTGATGGGTATCCCAGGCGACCGAGTGCGCTACGTCAACAAGACGTTATTTGTGAACGGCGCGCGTCTGAAATACGAATTTGTGCGAGAGTTTCCGGATCCGGGGCTGCGTACCCAAGTTAAAGAGTACATTGAGGAAACCGACGGCAGACGTTATCCGATCTATAAATCAGGCGGTTATGAGCAACCGCAGGAATGGACGATTGGTGCCGGCCAATATCTGATGATTGGTGATAATCGTGATCGCTCAGCGGATTCGCGAACTTGGGGGCTTGCTTCAGCTGATAATATCGTGGGTAAAGCGGTGGCCATCTGGGCGAATAAACAACCGGGCTGGCACTTGCCGAGTTTTGAGCGCAATCGTTGGCTGTCTGAGGCGCCGGATTAAGAAGTGGTTATGGCAAACTCCGCGAGGCAGTCAGACATAGGGCCATTGCAGCAACGGTTGGGTTATCAGTTCCACAACACACAGTTGTTGCGCCTGGCTTTAACGCACAAGAGTTATGCCAAGCAAAACAATGAGCGCCTCGAATTTGTTGGTGATGCCGTGTTGGGTTATCTCGTTGGCAGCATGCTGTATCGCAAATATCCTAATGTTCAAGAGGACTCGTTGTCGCTCATGCGCGCTGAACTAGTGCGTGGCCGAACACTGGCATCATTGGCCAAAGAAATCGGTCTGGCGCCCTTGCTGCTTTTGGGTAGCGGTGAATTGAAGAGCGGCGGTCGCGAGCGCGACTCGATTTTGGCGAATGCTGTTGAAGCGATTATTGGTGCAACTCATGAGGACGGTGGTATTCAGGCGTGTGTTGAGCTAGTCGACAAACTTTATGCGCAGCGGCTCGAGAATTTAGATGCGCAGTCACTAAAAGATGCGAAAACTCAGCTACAAGAATTGTTGCAAGGACAGGGGCTTGAGCTTCCCGTGTACGAAATTCAAGACGTTAGCGGAGCCGATCATCAACGTCAGTATTGCGTAAGTTGCTCGGTTTCGGCCCTAGATAAAAGGGCTTCGGCTTCGGCAAGCTCGCGGCGTGGCGCAGAAAAAGCGGCCGCGCAATTAGTGCTTGGAGAGTTGCATAACGAAGGTATTGATCATGAATGAGCGCGCCGCCGCACGCTGCGGCTATGTTGCCCTTATTGGTCGGCCTAATGTGGGTAAGTCGACGCTGTTAAATCACGTGCTTGGACAAAAGATCAGTATCACGTCGCGTAAACCCCAAACCACTCGCCGGAACCTGATTGGCGTTGATACCGAGGGCGTCAATCAGGCGATTTTTGTCGACACGCCGGGTATTCATCAAAATACCGAGCGAGCGCTCAATCGGTATATGGTCAATCATGCCACATCCACCCTTAGCGGCGTCGATGTGTTGGTGCTGTTGCTGGAGGGCGCAAAAATCGTCGACGAAGACGAGCACATATTGAAGTTACTGCAAGGCTCTCGAGTGCCGTGTTTCGCAGTGTTGTCTAAAATTGATCTGATTCAGGACAAAACAGCCCTGTTGCCACAGATTCAGCAGCTTGATGCCATGAAACTGTTTCAGCAGATATTGCCTCTTAGCGCACTCAAACAAGAAGGGCTGGAAGCGTTTCGTCGGGAAATTTTTGCGACTTTGCCGGAAGCCCAGCACTTGTTCGCTGACGATGAAGTAACTGACAAGCCGGAGCGTTTCTTGGTCGCCGAAATTGTTCGTGAAAAACTGATGCGGCAACTTGGCGATGAAATTCCGCATGCGGCTACGGTGGTCATTGAGTCTTTTAAGGCGGAAGAAAACATCGTCAGAATTCATGCTGATATTTATGTGGAGCGCGAAGGGCAGAAGCGCATTGTTATTGGTAAACAAGGCGCCCGCTTAAAATTAATTGGCATCGAGGCGCGCAAAGACATAGAGGGGTTGCTTGAACAGCAAGTGATGCTGCATTTGTGGGTTAAGGTTCGCAAAGGTTGGACCAATAGCGCTGGGGATATGCGGCGCTTGGGATACGATTAAACCCGGCCCCTCTGCCAATTGATGATGCAACAACAGCCGGCCTTGGTATTACACGTTCGACCGTATCGGGAGAGCAGTGCGATCGTGCAGTTTATGACTAAAGATCAGGGCAGAATTGTCGGTGTGGCGCGCGGTGTTCGAGGTACGCAAAGACGCGTCAATTCAATTCAGCCGTTTAATGTGGGTACGCTGAGCTACTTTGGTCGCAACAACTTAGTCAATGTTGCTAAATTTGATGCCGCACATGGATTCAATTTACGCGGCGACGTGCTGTTTGGTGGCTTTTATGTTCTAGAGTTGCTGAGCAGGCTGATTGCCGAGCGGCAAAAAGAACCGGAGATTTTTGCGGGGGCTGTAAGTGCGCTGACTGCTATGGAGGCTGGCCATGAATTGCAGGCGGTGTTGCGTTGTTTTGAGTTGGATTTGCTTGGGCAACTTGGCTACGAAGTAGTCTTTGATCAAGATGCTGAGGAGGGCAGAGCGATTGCCCCGGACGTTTACTACCGATACCAAGCACAGGTCGGCTTTACCAAGGTACTGCAAGGTAGGGAAATAGAATCTGATCCCACGGTGGTTCAGGGGCGGTGGCTGCAATGTATTTGGCGCAGAGACTTTGATCAGCCCGAAGCTCGGCGCGCTGCAAAATATATAACGCGCCAAGCGCTGCAAGGTTTGTTAGGCGACAAACCTTTGATCAGTCGCAAAATGTTGGGATCTCGTTGATCGGGGTTTGAATTAAATGAGTTTGCAGATCAGGTAACAGACGTGGCGAAAAAATTGCCTGTAGAACAAGAAGTGCATATTGAGGCCTTGTCTGAGGACGGATTGGGCGCCGCAACGTTTAATGAGCGCCCCCTATGGGTGCGCAATGCGCTGCCGGGAGAGCGGGTGCAGGCGCGCATTCTGAAGCGGCGCGGCGGCCAGCGTTTTGCTGATGGTTATCCATTAGCCGATCTTAGTCGTAATCGCGTGACATCAGCATGCCAATACTTCCCGCGCTGTGCAGGCTGCAACCTGCATCATTTGGCTTATGAAGAACAATTACAGCTCAAACAGGCTCGATTAGCACAAGAGTTACAGCGAGTCGGTGTTGCAGCTGACGGTTGGCGTGAGCCTTCTGGGCTAACTCGTTTGGCATATCGTCGCAAAGCACGCCTTGGCGTGCGCGTCGTTGGCGAGCAGGTATTGGTTGGTTTTCGTGAATCTTTCAGCAACCGAGTCGCGCGGCTGGACGCTTGCATGACGTTAACGCCAAAGTTGTCAGAACTGCTGCCGCCATTGAAGCGACTCATAGCAAATCTCAGTCAACCGCGGACCATTGCACAAATTGAAATGGCGGAAGGCGACAGCGAGCGTGCTATTTTGGTTCGTCATCTAGATGTTTTGACCGATTCTGACCTAGAGCAGTGGCAGTATTTGGCGACAGCGCACGAGGTACAGGTGATTTTGCAGCCGGCCGGGTACGACAGTTTGCAACCGTTACCCAATGCGGGTCCGGTACGGCCTTTGTCCTATGGAATCGCTGAATACGGACTTAGCCTCCAGTTTTATGCACACCAATTTACCCAAGTAAACGCACTCATGAATCGCGAGCTGATTCGGGTGGCAACAGGGTATTTGGGTGATATGCGCGATCAATTGGTCGCTGACCTATTTTGCGGCATTGGAAATTTCAGTTTGCCCTTGGCGCGCCAAGGCGCTCGGGTTTTAGGCCTTGAAGCAAGTGCTGAGGCGATCGCTATGGCCGAGGTGAATGCTCGGCGTAATGGATTAAGTGAGCGCTGTATTTTTCGGGTGGCAGACCTGTATCAAGCAGAGCCTGAGAGCGGTGTTCTGGCCGCGACTGAAGGTCATCGAGGATTTTCGAATCTTCACCCGGCAGCTGCGGTTATCGATCCACCGAGGAGTGGTGCAGGGGTTAATCTTGAAGCTTGGATGAGTAACAGTGCGTTACAACAGCTTGTTTATGTATCTTGCAATCCACAAAGTTTTGCGGATGATGCGCAGCGGCTAAAGCGTTTGGGTTTTCGTCTGCGTGAGGTTGGGATTTATGACATGTTTCCACAAACGGCGCATGTTGAGACCGTAGGTCACTTCGTGCGCGACAACTGAGGACCTTGTGACAATGAAAAGGATAAACGGTTTTGGTTAATGTTCGCCAAGATGTGCCTGTCACTCCGGAGGGGGTTTTGGATTGGTCTGCCTGGGTTGCGCGTATTGCCGCTGAGTATCCGCAACTGGCCACACAACCTCTGGTTGATTGTTGTGCATGGATTCAGAAGAGGCACCCTGATCAACTCGCTATATCTTTAGAGCTTGGAGAGCTCGTCGCTGATTTGCGATTGGATACGGCGTCGGTGCTTGCCGCATTGGTCTATCGATTGGTACGCACCGAGCGTGTGAGCAAATCGGACTTGCGAACTCGTCTAGGTAATGAGGCTACGGATTTGGCGTTTAGTGTTGCTGCTATGGCCACGACCAGCTTGTTGGAAATGTCAGATTCGCCAATGCTCGCAAAAGAACAGCAAAGTCAGGTGGAAAACGTTAAGCGGATGCTGGCGTCTATGATAGACGATGCCCGCGTTGCGGCGATAAAACTCGCAGAGCGCGTTTTGGCTCTTCGGCAAGCGAAGGATTATGAGCCGCAACGAAGGGAGCGTATTGCTCAGGAAGCAGGGTCGATTTTTTCTCCGCTGGCCAATCGTTTGGGCATTTGGCAGCTCAAGTGGGAGTTGGAAGATCTGTCGCTGCGCTATTTGCGCGAAGATATTTATCTGGGTATTGCGAAACAACTCAGCCAAAAACGCCAGCAACGCGAACAGCAAGTTCAAGCCATGACAGAACGAGTTGTCGTACTGCTTGGTGATCACGGTATTAACGCTGAGGTATACGGCCGAGCAAAAAATATTTTTAGCATTTGGCTCAAAATGCAAGCCAAGAGTATCCCGATAGAAGAAGTCTATGACGTTAGAGCACTGCGTATAATTGTTGATTCCCTTGCGGATTGTTATGCGGCTTTGGGGGTCATTCATACCACCTGGCAGCACCTCCCGAGAGAATTTGACGACTATATTGCGGTGCCCAAAGAAAATGGTTACCAAAGCATCCATACGGCGGTTACTGCCGACGATGGACATACGTTAGAAGTGCAAATTCGCACTCGCGATATGCATGAAGACTCGGAGCTTGGTGTGTGCGCACACTGGGCCTACAAATCTGGACGGCAGCAAGCCGCCGATGAGGATGAGAGTTTTACTGCGAAAATGGATTGGTTGCGTCAGGTCATAGAGTGGCATGATGAATTGGGTGGCGCTGCAAATATCAATGCTCTGCTGTACCAGCAAACGAGCCAGCAACGGGTATTCATTGCTACGCCCAAAGGTCATGTGCTTGATCTCGCTAGCGGCGCGACCGTCTTAGACTTTGCTTATCGTGTGCATACGGATCTCGGCGAGCGGTGCGTTGGGGGCGTGATCAATGGGGTTCAGGTGCCCGTGCAAATGCGACTGCAGACTGGGCAGCAGGTCGAAGTGTTGGTTGATCCACAGCAGCGGCCGAAGCGCCAATGGCTGGAACCTTCACTAAATATTCTATTTACCCATCGCGCACGAGCCAAAGTAGCGGGCTATTTCCGTGCTCTCGATCACGCAGGTTTAGTGCGGTCGGGAAGACAACTGTTAATCGATTTCAAACGAAAGCTTGGTTTACCCCAAAGTGATGCTGACTTTATTGCGACTTGCATGAGTCACGCTGAACATACTCGAGAGCCGCTTTTTTTGGCCGCTGTTGCAATTGGGGAAGTTAGCTATATCCAGTTGTTAGCGCAGGTGCTCGAGTCGCTAGAGTCTTCGATCACAAAGGCCCCGCAGCCGGGCCTGCCAGGTATGGATACGCCTGAGCTTCCCAGCGTCGCAACGTTACGGGTGGTTGCGGTCAATCGTGCAGGACTGTTGAACGACATTACGCAGTTGTTAGCTGCATGGAAAGTTTCGCTCATGGGAGCGGCGGGGCGGGTGAGTAATTCCTCTGAGCAAGCTATTATCACGCTGGAGGCGGAGCTCGATGATGGGCGACAATTGCTGCAGATCATGAGCCTGATCATGCTGCTTAAGGGTGTCGAGGACGTTATCCACCTGTCGACAAAGACGCCCTAACTCGATAACAGGAACCGATTCTGAGGTGTTCGTGGCAGCGCGAGTAAATCAGACATTTTTGAATAAGTTGGAGAGCAACGAATGAGAATTATTCTTTTGGGACCCCCGGGTGCTGGAAAAGGGACCCAGGCGCAATTTATTCAGGACCAGTTAAATATCCCGCAGATTTCCACCGGAGATATGCTGCGGGCCGCTGTCAGTTCTGGCAGTGAGCTGGGTTTACGTGTCAAAGCAGTGATGGATTCAGGTGCGCTGGTGTCTGATGACATCATCATCGAACTTGTTAAAGAGCGTATTGCGCAGGGTGATTGTGCTAACGGGTTTTTGTTTGACGGTTTTCCGCGAACGATACCGCAGGCGGAAGCCATGCGTGAGGCGGGCGTGCCTATAGACGTGGTATTGGAAATTCAGGTCAATGATGAAGAACTGGTCGCGCGCATTACCGGCCGTCGCGTGCATCCAGGCTCAGGGCGTGTATATCACGTGCTCTACAACCCGCCGAAACAGGATGGTTTCGATGACGTAACCGGTGAAGCGCTGCAGCAGCGACCGGACGACACAGAGGCCACTGTGCGCGAACGGCTGTCAGTTTATGCTGAGCAAACTCAGCCTCTCATCGCGTACTATCGCGGTCAGGACGGCATTCGCTATATTGAGATAGACGGTCTTGGTGAGGTATCTGCCATCCAAGATACTATTGCTCAGAACCTAGAGAAATAGCGATATAAGATGGTTTCTCTAGACCCTCGCATACAGGGCTTTGGGGACGATTAATGCAATAGGTTTGTCAGCGGCAGAATTATCACCTCGTCGCCAACCTGCATATCGCCCTGAGTCTTCGCAATTTCAATTAAGCAATTGGCGTTGCGAAAACTGCTAAGACGGTTCGATCCCTGCTGTCCGGTGTGAGTAACCGTATAGCCGTCGATGCCGTATTCGAAGTGGCCGCGCTGGTATTCGGTGCGCCCCGTTGTGTGAGTTATGGTGCCTTTCAAGGTGGCGACGATCCTTAACGGTATGGGCATGCTTGTGCCGGCAAGATGAGCGATCGCGGGTCTGGCCACGAGTAATGCGGTAATGATGGTGGAAATTGGATTGCCGGGCAGACCGAATATCCAACACGAATGAATGTGGCCGAAGGCTAGAGGCTTGCCTGGTTTAAGATTGAGGCGCCAAAAACGAAGCTCGCCGTGGCGGCGGATGCGCTCAACGATATAGTCTGCATCGCCCACAGAAACGCCGCCACTGGTGATGAGCACATCACAATCGTCTGTGGCACGCAGCAATGCGTCGTCGATCTTCTTGGGGTCATCGGGCAGGCAGCCCAAATCGACGCATTGAATGGGTAAGTCATCCAGAAGTTTAGCTACGGTAAGGCGGTTGGAGTCGTATATCTGCCCGTAGGCTAGATCGCTAAGGGGGGTGCCCGGATCTCGCAGCTCATCGCCGCTGGAGAAGATGCCAACCCGCACTTTTGCAAATACTTGGATTAAGCTGATGCCTGCCGCTGCAAATTGGCCAAGCATAAATGGGCTTATGCGCTCGCCCCGTTCGGCCAAGCACTGGCCTTTTGCGACATCGTTACCGATATCTCGAATGTGAGTCTCTTGTGTGGTGTGCGGTACAAAGGTGATCTGGTCATCACACTGCTCCACGATATTTTCTTGCACGATGACAAGGTCGGCGCCCTCAGGCATTGCCGCACCAGTAAATATACGTATGCATTGGCCTGGCTCTATATGGCCTAGATAGGGGTGTCCAGCAAAGCTCGTACCCACCTGATGCAGAGAGTAGGGTGCATTGGGGTCGACGTCCTTGCTTCGCGCGGCAACTCCGTCCATCGCCGAAGCAATAAAGGGAGGTAATGATAGTGCCGCGTGAATGGGTTGCGCGACAACACGTCCAAGCGCGTCTTGGAGAGCACAGGTTTCTTGCTTGGTGGGTTCAGGTAATAGCTGCTGAATAGCGCTCAGCGCTTCCTCCAGATCTAATGCTTGGCTATGCTGGACCAATGACTAATACCCTCTGTATCGATACATCCACAGCTCATTGTAGCGTGGCGCTGGCAATTGGCGATGACGTTTTTGCGGATACTCAGCGATTAGAGCGCCGGCATAATCAAGAAATTATTCCTATGCTGGATGCGTTGTATCAACGTGCGGGATTGGCCGTGCAAGACACGGAATTAGTGAGCTTTAGCGCTGGCCCTGGTGGTTTTACCGGGGTGCGGATCGCCGCATCGGTGGCTCAGGGTATTGCTATGGCCTGTGGGTGCCATGTGGTGCCGCAGCGCTGCTCAGATATTCTTGTCCGCTCATGGGCGCAGTGTCCGCCCAACATTGAGCGTATCGTTTGTGCCGTGCCGAGTCGCGCGCAGTCGTTTTATCTATCAGCGCATGTGGGCAACTTTGGAGTATGGTCACAGCAGCATACAGATCAGCTTTGTGATCATGCGCCCGAATGGCTCTTGGATATTGCGGCCGCCGACGACTTGGACGCCAATTTGGTTGCGATGATCGGGTCTATGCCGGATTGGCTACCTGAAGATCTCAAAACCTGCGGTCGCGGAGAGGTTATCCCAGACGCCAGCGCAATGATCAGTACAGCGCGCACAATTCATAAGGAAGGGCGGAGCGTCACTGCTGAATGGGCTTTGCCGATCTATGTTCAAGGAGATTCGCCTTGGCGCAAGCGCCAAGGCGTCGAAGCGTTGTAGCAACGATCTTGATTCCACTGTTTTATTTGCCACAGCAAGAAGAGCGCGCCCATTCCCTAGCGCCTTGGTGTGAGGCTGTGGAGGTTCACTCCTCCGGTTTGAGCGAAGTGCTGATGGCGCAGCGCACTGAAGCTGCATTAGTCCTAGATGAATTGGGCTTAGGGTTATTGATGCCGGATCATCAAACGCTCTATCGACTGTCTCAGCAGCCTTATCAAAGGCGCTCCAAGACTGGTCATTTAAACGAGTTGAGTAAGGCCTGCGGTGTGCCCCAAGGCCACCGACGCATTCTTGATGCCTGTGCCGGATTTGGCACGGATGGTATGACACTCGCGGCCCAAGGATGCACGGTCACAATGGTCGAGCGAAATACTCTAGTTTGGTTATTGCTGCGCGAGCACGACCAAACCTTTGGCCGAGTTACGGTTGTGCATGGTGACTGCAGAGATTTAATGGGCGATCCACATCAGTGGGATGTCATTTACTTAGACCCAATGTTTCCGCCTCGACGTAAAACCGCGCTACCAAATCTTGGGTTGCAGCATCTGCGCAAGCTGAGCGCGGGCGAGGAGTCAGAGTGCGGTGAAAGTCTGCCGCAATTGATCGCTTTAGCGCGCAGCTGCGCTCTAGCCAGAGTCGTGGTCAAACGGCGTTTGAAGGACCCAAAGGACACGCTGGCTACATTCCAAATTAAAGGCAAAAGCATCCGCTTTGATGTATACCTGCCGAAATGAATGTAGCGGCTGTAAAATGTTAGACGTTGCGCAGGGGTGTCAGTGCAAATCTAATCTTGTCGTCGATGACCGTGCGGGCGTTATGTAATATCTCTGCAATTGTCGAGTTGGTCACAAGTATTTGATGCTCATTTTTTTGCAGATGTTCGTTGGTCAGTAGCGCATCAATGAATCTATCGAAAAGGCCTTGATCAAAGAATTCCGGTGCGTTTATCCCGTGCAGTCTTGCCATTTGCTGGGCCGCAGCTTGGCTGCTTTGGCACAAGCTTTCACGGGTATATTGGCCATGGTGGGCGAGGCTGATCACAATGTACATGCGCTCGAGAGTTTCATTAACCAGCTTAGACAAGTGCAGTAGCGGTAAACGTTGTTCGCTGTGCTGCGCCGCTGGCAAGACGATATCCGCTTCTCTGCGCACTAAGCCTAATTGAGTCATGGAGGCCAAAGCTGCTTCGGTGGCAGCAGGCTGGGTGCCGCAAAGTTCTTCGGCGATGTATGGATAAATGAGATCGATAGCAGATTTTAAGCGTTCTAGGCCGATGCCTCGGCGCCGGTTAACAAGCAGACAGGCAATCAATGAGGGCAGCGCGAGCAGGTGCATTATGTTGTTGCGATACCAAGTTAGCATCACCGCGTTCACCGGCTGCAGGGACAATACGTCACCGAACGGCTGGGGTTCTCGACTGAGCCATCTCAGGTGTTCCGCAGATTGGATCAATTGTGTCGGGTCGATGTCGGGATCAGTAAGATGCTGGTCGCCGCCGAGGTCGCGAATCAACTGTTGATGGTGCTGCACCTGTGTGACTAATTGCTGCTCAGGCATGGCTTGTTTGTCTGCCGTGAGAATTGCGCTGGCAATTAGATTGATTGGATTTGCGCTGGCATGTCGGTTAATGGCTTGCATAAGATCGTTACCAAGGCGTGGCAAAAGTTGGCCCTCGTCTGAATTACTGTCTTGGTAGTTGTCGAGCCATTCATCGAGTTTTATGGGCGCTCCGAAGTTGACGTGTAGCTCGCCAAAGTCTTTGCGGATCAGTTTGAGGCTGCGCAGAATGTCGGCAATGCTCTCGCTTTTCTTATCCGCACCCCTTAGTTCGGACAAATAGCTGCTGCCTTCAAGGACGATCTCATAACCGAAATAAACTGGCACAAAGGCCAATGGCTTTGGCAGGCCACGCTGCTGGCTATCGACGCACATTTTCAGTAGCCCGAATTTCGCTGGCAGTAGACGTCCTGTGCGCGATCGTCCGCCTTCCGGAAAAAATTCCAAGCAATGGCCGCGCTGTGCCAACTGATAGACGTACTCGGCAAAGACGCTGGCATAGAGGGGGTCTTGGCGAAAACTTCTACGCATGAAGAACGCACCGCCACCGCGTAAGAACCGGCCGACCAATGGCATATTTAAGTTATCCCCTGCGGCGATGTGGGGGATCATCAAGCCTTTTGCATACAGGGCGTAGCTCAGTACCAGATAGTCCACATGACTGCGATGGGAGGGCACATAGACAAGAGTATGGGTGTCACTGGTTTGTGCAAGGGTGTTGACTTCACCAACATTCACGCCGCTGTAGAGGCGGTTCCAAAACCAAGTGAGTAACGATAAAAATACGCGAATCTTGCTATAAGACATGTTTGCCGCAATCGACCTCGCGTGACGCCGTGCTTGGCGCTCGAGTTTTGCCGGCGATTGACCCTCGAGTTCCAGTTCGCGCATGGTGTTGCGCACTGGGTCGCTTGTAACGAGCGTTTCTATAAGGGCGTTGCGCTGAGTGAATTCCGGCCCCAGAGTAGCCTCTCGCTGCTGGCGGTGCTTTACTCGCAAATAACGTGCCGCGCGCCGGATTGCTCTATCGCGCCCCTTAGAAAGATTGGATATCTCTGCCAAGGCAATAGGGTCGCCGCAGCGCACGTGGATGTCGTGCCGGTTGATGAGTAGCGATAGCGTGCGTTTGAGGCGCCCTGAAAGCTCTCCACTCTCGCTGGTAAGAGCGTGCAGCCAGCTGCCCTTAGGTGCCAGTGAGCGGCCCCAAAAAACGGTAAAAGGAACGATAACAATGTTGCGCTTTATTGTGTCCGGAGCATCAACGAGGCTGAGCAAACGTTCCGAATAAGTTTGCATCGTCATTCGTCCGGCTACTGGGCGCCTCAATGAAAACGTCCGCCGCGTTAATTTCCAGTCTGTGAATTCCAGGGGACTCAGCGGAGATGGGTAGCCGCTATTGCGGATCGCGTGATCAAGAATGAACAGATCCGACAACACGCGTTGCGACTGAACGTAGACGACTTCACTGCTCGGATCCAACTCCACCTGACCACTCAGAGAGGGCCGGGTCAGCCGGCGAATCACTCGATAATAGAAGCTAAAGAGCACTTTCATGATCGCGATGATCGTTGCGAAAGAGCGCTCGCGCTATTCGGGTCGTTGGCCGCTGTACAAGCCATCCAGATCATCCACCGCGGCGGGTTGGGTGTTTTGGGGTTGATCGAGTTCCCATATTTGCTGATATCGGTCAAGGCTGAGTTGGGTGGAGTTCTCAGTGCTTTGCAAAATCGTTGGTCGCAGAAATACCAATAGATTGGTTTTAGTGCGTTCTTTGGTGGTCGATCGGAATAGAGCCCCCAGTAATGGGATCTTGCCCAAAACGGGTACGCGCACATTAGTGTTGTTGATGTCGTCTTGTATCAGTCCGCCTAAAACGATGGTTTGCCCATCTGCAGCGAGCACAGTGGTTTCAATTGTGCGCTTAGAGGTCACGACGTCCGCGAAGGCTGTACCGCCGACCGGGGTATTAATTACGTTGGTAATTTTCTGCAAAATCTCCATGCGTACGTCATTATTTTCGAAGACATGTGGCGTGACAACTAATTCGATACCGACATCTTGTCTATTCACTGTCGTGAATGGATTGCTGGTGCCGTCCCCGGTTGTCGAAAATGAACCGGTGCGAAAGGGTACTTCCCGACCCACTAGGATTTTCGCTTCCTGATTGTCGAGGGTTAGAATGCTGGGTGTTGAAAGGAGGTTGGCATTGGAATTGTTGGCCAATGCGTTGACAACTGCGCCGAATGATAAGCCTTGGGTATCTATTTTGGCGCCCGCCAACGTTGGTGACGATAGTGATGCCAAACCTTCGATTACAGAAATGTTGGTGTCGCCGTCGCTGATTGTTCCTGCCAAAAGAGTACTAATCACGCCGTTTAAGCTGGTGCTGACCAGTGGCGCGCTATTGCCGCGTTGATCGCCCGCGGCCATCTCGACCCCAAGAGAACTGCCTTCATCGATCGCGACTTCAACAATTGCTGCCTCGATCATTACCTGAGCACGTGGGGTATCGAGCTTTTCCAAGAGTGTGAGGATTTCGCTCATCGTGCCGGGATCTGCTTTAACCACAATGGCGTTGAGTGTGGTGTCTGCGGCGATGGTGATGTCTTGATTGGAGTTCTTGTCGGGCTTTGATGATTGTCCGATAACGCTGGTTAATATCTTACTTATGTTTTCAGCATCGGCATGGCTGAGCAAAACCACCTGTGTAGAGTCGGTGGTGGTGGCGGGTCGATCCAGTTTGTCGATGATCTTCATGACCTCTGCGATGGGTCTGGGTTTACCACGCAGGACGAGGGAATTGTTGCGCTCGTTGGCGATTACCTGGACCTTAGTTGGGCCCTTCGCCGCGCTGCCGATTTGGTCGGGCGCAACTTTTTCAAGGATCGCCGCGACGTTGCCCACCCATGCTTCCTGGAGGGGGACCATGACCACTTCGTCCTCATCGGCGACATCTATTTCCTGGATAAGCTTCTTTAGACGCAAGATATTGTCGGCGTGATCAGAAATGATCACCACATTAGGGTTGGTCACACTTCCTATATGGCCGTATTGAGGTATCAGCGGTCGCAACAATTTGAGTAGTTCATCTGAAGCTGTGTTTTGTACCGCGATGACTTCGGTCATTAATTCTTCCGGCGCAGCGGCTTCCGGGCGACCGAGCGCGCCCGGTGTCTGCTTACCCGTTGCGCTTTGTTGGATTCGAATGACGTCGCCAGAGGGTACGGCCGTGTAGTTTTGTAATCGCAATACGCTGAGAAACAGCGCGTATACGCCGTCCTTGCCTAACGGTGTGTCTGAGATCACCGTCACCTGACCCTTCAGTTTCGGGTCAACGATAAAGGTCTTGCCGGTAATTCGTGCTACTTGGGCGACAAACTCTTGGATGTTGGCGCCCTTGGTAGCCATCTGCCAAGTTTCTGGTTCTGCGTTTTCTGCCATCGGCACCTGAGTTGGCCACAGTGCAATGCTCAGAAGTAAAATAGTAAAAGCTTTGCGATGATGCATTAGAGAGATACTCACGAATTATCTGCTTGTTGGAAGTGAAGCGGTAATGACGAACCGCTGATTATTGCGCATCACCTCTAGTCGTGCCCTGCCGCCAGCCATAAGCTCGGCAAGCATAGCTTTGTTGTTTTTAACATTACCCATCGGCGTTCCGTTGATCGAGAAAATGATGTCGCCAGCTTTTAGTCCAGCGGTTTGCAAGTAGGGGGAGTTGGCAACGGCGCCGACTTTATATCCGCCGCTGGAATGAGCGGTGAGTCCCAGTTCATTGGCGCCTTTACCGGGGTCTGCCATGAGTTGTTGAGTTACTTTTTCCACTTCTTGGGCAAATTCGCTTTGTGCTGTGACGTCTTCAGGGGTGGGCCGACTCATTGGGCGCTGCTCGGCCTGCTGCCTGTTTCTGACCAATCCTGAGTCGCTCTGGGAAAGCACAGGGCCCGGAGAGCTGCTGCTGGCTTTGTAGGTGCTTTCTGGAAAAGCCAGCGACTCCAGTTTACCTGCGCGCCGTAGCAGCACCTGCTGCGAGTAAACTTCCGCGAGCACAGCATTGCCGGGCACGCTTTCGCCGACAGCGTACAATTTCGCCCGCTGCCCCCTCTGACCGATGATTGCCGCTGATATCGCGTTTTCGGATGCTGCGAAAACCGCTTTTAGCTCCAACGGTAGGCGGGTCGCTTGGGCATTGGCAACGCTCTTTGGTAAGGCGTTATCGTCCCGAGCGGGCTTGCCGAAAAGATGCAGGTCTGCCAAAGCATTTACATCGACGGCTTTGGATTTAGTGGTGGTCTTGGTTGGCGCATTGCCCCGGATTGTACTTGTTGCAGAGGTTTCCGGGAGATATATTAAATTCCGCGCGGTATTTAGGGCAGTCGCAACGATGCCTAGGATTAAAATCCAGCGTGCTGGTGCTGCAAATTTTATTGCGTAGTCCCTTATCAGCATGACGTTTTCTTGACCTTGATTGCGCGGCGCTCTACTCGAAACGGATGCGGTGCATTGTCCGAATTCCAGCGCATATTACCACCGAAAAACGCTCTTAGAGTCTCCCCGAAGCACTAAAGAATTTGGCGTTCCACTTCCATAACGATTTCATCGGCGTCCTGGTCGCCGAACCAAGGTTGTTGGACCAAGTCGAAAAACCGCCGACGCAGCCGTATATGCGCCCAACCGTCGGTGCGCAGGGTCAAATCCAGCAATTCGGTTTTGCTTGATTGGCGGGTAATAGTGGCCGTAACCCCCCGATTGGGGTCAGCGACTAAGTGTCCCTGCAGACTGGGTAATGTCACTTGATTGAATTGATTTGCGAGAATGTAACTGACTTGACCGCCGCTCCAGTTAAGCTCGATAGGTCGAGCTAAATCGATCTTCGCAATTGACCGTGCGTTGTAGGGCAAGCGCACCAAGCTCGGAGCGAGCGTGAAATCGCCGCTAAGAAAAATGTCGAACTGATTTAGCAGGGCCGCGACAGCTGCGCTGTCGATAGCGCCCTCGGTTTGCAGCGCGATGGTTGTTGGCCCCAGGCCCACGGCGCCTTCGAGCTGGATTTCAGCATTGGTGAAGGACCAATCTAAGGTTGGCTGAATATTGAGGGGAGCGTTGCTAGCGGGATCGCGAAGTTGACTTAGATGCCATTGGAATCGACCAGTGGGTCCCCCTTGGAAAATCAGTGTGGTGCGTCCATTCCAAATAGAGCCGTCGTAACGGATAGCGTCTACGCCTGATAATTGTGCAAGTGCATGGTTCGCTAGGCTCGCGGGTAGGAATGCGATTGCCGTAGGCAGGCCGATCAGCAGCGCCAACGCGGCGATTATTGCAAAGCGCCTCACCGCTCGTTTTCAGCAGCCGCGAAAATGTTTTTGATTATATCGGCATAGATGCGCGTTAGGGGCTGTAGGTCATCGAGTCTGACTGATTCGTTAATCTTGTGGATTGTGGCATTGATGTGCCCAAGCTCGATGACCTCTACAGGACCTTCTGGGTGATTCGCCCACGGGGCGATAAAGCGTCCATCGGAGGTCCCGCCAGAAGTGCTCATTTCGGTTGTTAGGCCAGTCTCCGCTTGAATCGCCTTGTCTACAGCCGCACTAAGAAGCCCCGGCCTGGTTAAGAACGGTCCACCAGACAGGCGCCAATCGATATCGAATTGCAGTCCCGAGGCACGAAAAATTTCGTCGATCTTGTTCTGCAGCCCCTCCGCGGTCTGTTCGGTATTAAACCGAAGGTTAAAGTCTGCGCTGAGGCTACCCGGGATCACATTGCTGGCACCGGTGCCCGATTGGATGTTCGAAATCTGTAGGGAGGTAGGCGGGTAGAAATCATTGCCGCGGTCCCACGTCGTTCCGGCGAGGGTTTCGAGCACTGGCATAGCCCTATGAATGGGATTGTCTGCATCATCAGGGTATGCCACATGGCCCTGAATTCCGTGAACGGTAAGGTGGGCGTTTAGCGAGCCGCGTCTGCCGCAGCGCACGACATCCCCCAGCAGCTTGTGTGAGCTGGGTTCCCCGACGATGCAAAAATCTGGACGAATGCCTTCGGCATTGAGCTCGCGAATAGCATGCGCGGTGCCATGAATGGCTTCTCCCTCTTCATCGCTGGTGATTAGGAAGCTCAAAGTCCCGGGCAGGTTGGAGTGCTGCTGAATATGCTCCTCTACGGCTATCAGCATGGATGCGAGGCTCGATTTCATGTCCGCAGCCCCCCTGCCAACCAGTAGATCACCTTCAATTGTTGGTTCGAAGGGCGGGCTCTGCCATTGTTCTTCCGGTCCGGAAGGCACGACATCCGTATGGCCCGCGAACATCAAATGAGGACCGCTATCGCCGACACTTGCCCACAAGTTGTGTACACCATGAGCATTCAGTTGGCGCACTGAAAAACCCAGATTGCGAAGGCGCTCGCCAATTATTTCTTGGCAACCCGCGTCTTCTGGGGTTACAGAAACCCGTCGAATGAGTTCACAGGTCAGATCTAAAATGGGGTTACTAGCATTCATTTGTATTGTCAGTTGTGTTGATGCAATTGGTCATTTAATTCAATGGCTTGCCGGTTAGTTCGGCAGATAATGTTGCCATTCTGGCTGTCGCGAATAAATAGCATGTCTGACTGGCCAGCCAGTTCCCGAGCCTTCACAATGCCAACGGCTTGCCCTTGTTCGTCAATCAAGGACACGCGCATACCAGCGGTGATATACAGGCCCGCCTCGATTGTGCAGCGGTCGCCTAACGGAATGCCGGTGCCAGCGTTAGCACCAATCAGACAGTTCTCACCAATGCTAATGGTAATGTTGCCACCGCCCGAGAGAGTCCCCATGGTGCTCGCGCTGCCGCCTAGGTCAGTCCCTGATCCAAGGGTCACACCCTGCGAAATTCTGCCTTCCACCATGTTGGGGCCGAGGGCACCCGCATTAAAGTTAATAAAGCCCTCGTGCATAACCGTGGTGCCTTCACCGAGGTATGCACCCAACCGGATTCGACTTGCATCGGCAATACGAACCCCGGCCGGCACCACGTAATTCACCATTTTGGGGAATTTATCGACGGCAAAAACCTCTAGTTGCGTGTTGTCGATATGCGCTTGTGCGATTGCATCAGGCAACTCTTCCACCGCGATAGGACCTGCTGACGTCCAGGCAATATTGGGCAAATGCGCAAATATGCCGTCCAGATTGAGGCTGTTCGGTAAACATAAACGGTGGGACAGCAAGTGAAGTTTTAGATACGCCTCGGCAGTGCTGGCGATTGCTGCGTCTTCGTCAAGACGAACAGCGATCGGATTTGGAGTCGATTCGATGAGTTTTTCAGAGATTAAGCCGCCGCCATAAATCTGATCGAGCGCCTGTGCTTTATCTGAATTGATTTCACTCGCGCCGGTCGGTAGCTCGGCGATGCTTTGCGCAAGCTCTCCTGCAGGCTTGAGCAGTGGTTGAGGAAAAAAGCAGTCCAACATGCTGCCGCTGACACTGTATCGTGCTACGCCGAGACCGAAAGCAAAAATATCTGTCATGATTCTTTCACGTTAAATTGTTGTTGGGCGTTATGCGCTCAGGCACAACGGGGTGAGCACGGATAATACTACAGCAAGGGGTTGTATGACGCGGTGAGTGTGCCGAGTTAGGCGTTATTCCGCGTTTCCATAGCAAACTCAGCCATTCTATGGGCCGCCTCTACACAGTTCTCTAATGGGGCGACCCAAGCGACCCGCACATGGTTGGCGCCAGGATTGCTCAGGGTGGTCTGATCACGGCCAAGGAATGAGCCGGGCATGACCGTAATGTGTTGCTGTGCAAATAGCGATTGGCAAAAGCTCAGATCGTCCATTGGAGTAGGCAGCCAATGATAAAAGCCCCCAGCGGGCTGACACAGGTCGTAGTGGGGTTGCAAAATGCTGGTCACAGCCTCGAACTTCTCCTGGTAGCGCTTACGATTTTCTTGCACGTGGGCTTCATCCTGCCATGCCAGAGTGCTGGCATGCTGCTGATGCGTGCCCATCGCGCAGCCATGATAGGTCCGATAGTGCAAAAATTTTTCGATGATGGGTGCGTCACCCGCCACAAAGCCGCTGCGTAAGCCCGGTAGGTTGGAGCGTTTGGATAAGCTGTGGAATACCACACATCGTGCGAAGTCCTTGTTGCCCATGGCATCACTGGCGGCCAATAGACTGTTCGGCCGCCTTTCTTCCGAAAAATAAATCTCCGAATAACACTCGTCGGCTGCGATTATGAAGTCATGGCGGTGGGCGAGTTCAATCAAGCGTTGCAGTTGCGCGTCGCTGACTAGATGCCCGGTTGGATTTCCGGGCGAGCAAATATATAGCAATTCCGTGGCGTCCCAGATGCGTTCAGAAACGCCTTCGAAGTCGGCTTGATAGCCAGTATTGGCAGTGTTGGCGAGAAAATAAGGCGTTGCGCCCGCCAGCAATGCGGCACCCTCATAAATTTGATAGAACGGATTAGGCATGCCAACAAGACTGCGTGGTTGGCCACTCAGCACGGCCTGAGCAAATGCGAACAATGCTTCGCGGGTGCCGTTCACTGGTAGAATATTGTGCTCAGCTGAAGCGTTGACGGCGAAGCGTTTGTGCAGCCAATCTGCCACGGCCTGACGCAGGGCGTCACTACCCCGAGTTGCTGGGTAAGTAGCCAGGTGTTGAGCCATGGCGTCGGTATCGCATAGCGCATCGATCACAAACTGGGGTGGTGGATGCTTGGGTTCGCCAATTGATAACGCGATTGGCGCAAGATCACCTACATACTGGGTTTTTGCCAGTTCCGCTCTGAGTTTTTCGAACGGGTAGGGCTGCAATAGATCGAGTTTTGGGTTGGTCATCAAGGCGCTTTTGCTCCGATTGTTTTGCCGAGTTCGCTATCGAGTCTTTGCCTTAACGTATGCTGCAAGGTGTAGATTTCTTCGGTGTCGTACAAGCCCTCGCCATCTTCGTTTTGCACGATAAAAATGTCTTCGACCCGCTCGCCGAGGGTGGTAATCCGCGCTGAGAGCAGTGTTAGTCTCATCTCGACAAACAATAAACCTAAGTGAGCCAGTAAGCCCGGGCGATCGGCGGCGAGAATGCTTATGGTGGTTAGATCATCTTCCGTCGTGACCTCAACCTCCGTCGGCCACGGTAATTCTCGGAGTTGACGAGGTATTCTGCGATCGGCGCCGGCGGTATCTAGAATTTCGTCACTCAAGTTGTCACGCAAGGCGTCGCAGATGCGTTGTCTGAGGCTATCTTGGTCAGCGATTGCCGAGCCTTCGTGGTTGAGCACGGTCAGTGCGTTAAAACACCGGCCAGACACACTGGTGTGAATGCTTGCGTCAACGATAGACAAGTTGAGCTTGCTCAGGCTAGTAGCGATCGCGGCGAATACTCCCGGCCGGTCCGGTAGCATGAGGTAGATTTGGGTGGCGCCTTCGCTCGCAGATAGGGCTGGCGTGTCCTCGAGATGGACGAATACCCCTTCGTTATCGTTGTGCTTGAGCAATTGATCGGTTAACTGCGCAATTTGTCCAGGAGGATGGCGTAAGAACAAATCCTCGCCCAGGTTTTGCCATAACTCATGAATTTGCTCGGATTGAGCGGCCGAGTTTTCAAATAAGCGCTCGAGGGCGCTTTCTTGACAGGCTTTAATCGCGTGTGCGCGATCAGGCAGTGACGCCAGACCGTTCTTTAATGCTTTACGCGTTTCGCTGAAGAGATGGCGTAACAGGCTTGCGCGCCAGCTGTTCCACAGCGTTGGGTTGGTTGCGTTTATGTCTGCCACGGTTAAGGCATAAAGATAGTTTAGGCGCATCTCGGAGCGCACTTCGCGGGCAAAGTCCTGCACCACTTCAGGATCATAAATGTCCTGATGTTGCGATACGCTCGACATGAACAGGTGCCGCTCTACTAGCCAGCATACGGTTTCGGTATCGGCCGTATTAAGCTGATGACGTTGGCAGAATAGCCGGGCGTCGATAGCCCCCAGCTCGGAGTGATCGCCGCCGCGCCCCTTGCCGATATCATGATAGAGCCCGGCGATATACAGCAACTCAGGTTTGGGTATTGCCTGTACGCATTGGTGGGCCACTGGGGTATGCAGTGCGGCATCCGGATAGCGAAACCGGCGCATGTTGCCGATTACCATCATCGTGTGGGCGTCTACTGTGTAGATGTGAAACAGGTCATGCTGCATCTGCCCGACGATCTGTGCGAACTCTGGAATGTAACGCGCCAGCACGCCATAACGGCGCATTCGCGTCAGTTGTGTGACGATGTTAAAAGGCGCTTTGAGTAGGCGCATGAATAGCTGAGTATGTTCTGGATTGTTGCGAAATTTATCGTCGATTAGATGCAAAGATTCGCGGATCAGACGGATGGTAGCGGCGCTTACACCCTCAACATCTTCGCGGTGGGCGATGATGACAAACATTTCCAGCAAAGCGGCGGGATTGTTCCGAAATACCTCGTCCCCCTGGGTTTCAATGTGTTTGTTTCGCAGTGCGAAGTCGCTATTGATTATTTCCAGGTTGTCGCGTTTTGGCTTGTCGGAGCGTTCGCGGAAAAACTGGATGATGATGTCATTGACTTCGGTCAGCGCAAGTACATGCCGATAATAGTGGTGCATAAATAGCTCCACGCCTGACTTTGCGTCGGTATCCACGAACCCTAGTCGCTGGGCAAGCTCGCGTTGGTGTACGAAACGTAATTGGTCCTCCTTACGGCCGACGATTAGGTGCAGGCCAAAACGCACCCACCACAGGAAGCGCCGTCCATCCTCGAGCCAGCGTCGTTCTACTTCGCTCAGTACGCCGAGCGCGACTAATTCTTCGGTATCTGTTGTTGCGAATTGGCGTAGACAGATCCACAGCGCGGTATGGATATCGCGTAGCCCCCCTGGGGATGTTTTTACATTAGGTTCTAGGTTGTAGTCAGTGTCGAGATAATTGTCATGACGGTTTGTTTGTTCTGCGTATTTTGCGCGAAAAAAATCATTCGCCGTGCCGATACGATCGGGTGTTATTTTTTGATCGAGTTTGCTCACTAGACTTAGATCGCCAGCCATCATTCGGCGCTCGAGCAATGCGGTCGCCACGGTGATGTCGCCGCGGGCTTGCTGCAAGCAGCCTTTTACGTCGCGAACGCTATGCCCAACCTCAAGGTTCAAGTCGAAGACATCGCGCAGAAAATGTTCGATCGGGGTGCGTAATTTTTCTGGTTTTGCGGCCAGCACCAGCAAGTCGATATCAGACCCAGGATGCAATTCTCGACGTCCATAGCCGCCAACAGCAAAGAGTGCCACCTCAGTATGGTCACCGAGATGTTGCTCCCAAGCGTCCAGCACGAGGCTGTCCACTAGGTCCGTTAGGTCGCCCATGAGGTTTTCGACAGCATGATTTTGCCAGTAACGCTCAGCTAGGGCGGAGGCGCCTTCACTTAGGTGTTGCCGACGGGCAGTGGTGGCAGAAGCAAGATCCATTCAGTGCTACTGCCGCTCTTCATCGCGCAGTGTGAAAATCTCGGTGCCCTCAGCCGTCACCATAAGTGTGTGCTCCCATTGCGCGGAGAGCTTGTGGTCTTTGGTCACTGCGGTCCACTGATCGGGTAGTATTTTTATATGGCGCTTGCCGGCATTAATCATGGGCTCGATGGTGAAACACATCCCTTCTTCCAAAATCTGCCCAGTCCCGGGCTGTCCGTAGTGCAATATTTGGGGGTCATCATGGAAGACTTTGGCGATGCCGTGGCCGCAAAACTCTCGTACGACGCTGAATCGTTGGGCTTCGGCATAGCTTTGAATGGCATGACCAATGTCACCTAGGCGCGCGCCCGGTCTCACCACATCAATGCCGCGATAGAGGCAGTCTTGCGTAACCTTCGATAGTCGTTTCGCCATTACACTGGCTTCGCCGGCGAAAAACATCTTACTGGTGTCACCGTGATAGCCATTATCAATTACCGTGATATCGATATTAAGCACATCACCGTTTTTGAGTTTTTTACTGGGCGAAGGAATGCCATGGCAGATCACATGGTTAACCGACGTGCAAATCGATTTGGGAAACGGGGCTTGACCGCCCCCGCCGCCGTAATTGAGAGGCGCAGGAATGCACTGCAGCTCATTGACGATATAGTCGTGGCAAAGTTGGTTTAAGTGATCGGTAGTAATGCCAGGTTGTACATGCGGACCAATCATGTCGAGTACTGCGGCCGCTTTTTTTCCGGCACTGCGCATGCCTGCCAGATCGGTCGCGTTGTCGATCCGTGCCACCATATTAAAACTCATTTCTATAGCTGAGTGGTTATGGTATAAAGCGCGCCGTCCAGAGTCCATGAGATTGACAACAAGAGTTGCGATTATGCGGGCACTGACAAAGAGAAGTTGAGAAGACAGTGATTGATCGCTGTCGCAACAAAAAAAGCGCCCGCACAGCGGGGGCAAATCATGTTGCCGGTTTCGTCACAGATTCACGGGTGCTCAGGGGCTTCGGTCGCGAGTTTGAATTTGGGAAATCGCGCAATAAATCAACCCGGAGAGAAGAGTTATGAGTGTAAGCATGCGTGATATGCTTGCGGCTGGTGTGCATTTTGGCCATCAGACGCGGTTCTGGAACCCTAAGATGGCGCCGTTCATCTTTGGAGCGCGAAACAAGATTCACATCGTCAATCTTGAAAAAACCCTACCGGCTTTCAACGATGCGCTGATTGAAATGCGCAACATGGCCTCGCGTGGGCAAAAAATCTTATTCGTCGGCACCAAGCGCGCCGCGGCGAAAGTCATTCAAGAGCAAGCCATTCGCGTGGGTATGCCCTTTGTCGACCAACGTTGGTTGGGCGGCATGTTGACCAACTATAAAACCATACGCCAATCCATTCGTCGGCTGCAGGATCTGGAAACTCAGTCTTCAGATGGAACCTTCGATTTACTGTCGAAAAAAGAAGCGCTACAGCGAACCCGTATGATGAACAAGCTCCACAGTAGCTTGGGCGGAATAAAGGATATGGGTGGTTTGCCAGACGCATTGTTTGTTGTTGATGTCCAGCACGAGCGTATTGCCGTAGCTGAAGCGAATAAATTGGGTATTCCGGTGTTTGGGATTGTCGATACCAACAGTGACCCGGCCGGCGTCGATTACGTTATACCTGGCAACGATGACGCCATTCGAGCCATTCGATTATATGTCTCGGCAGTGGCAGACAGCGTCGCAGAGGGCAAAGCGAATGCCCAGGTAACGGTCAATGCAGACGAATTCGTAGAAGTTGACGAAGCCGACGTGGCGCCTCCAGTGGCAGAGATATCTGAGGCTGTGGCCGCCAGTGTCAATCAAACCTTCGCCGCAGAAGACGAGGAAAAAGCTGCTCAGGAAGCCGCAGAGCAGGCTGCTGCGGCTGCGGCAGCGGACAAGGAGTAAGAGATGGCAATTTCTGCAGCAATGGTCAAAGAGCTCAGAGAGCGTACCGGCCTTGGAATGATGGATTGCAAGCGAGCGCTTACTGAAGCGGATGGCGACATGGAAAAAGCCATTGAAGAGTTGCGCAAGAAAAGCGCGCTCAAAGCCGCAAAAAAAGCTGGCCGTACGACGGCAAATGGCCTTCTAGGTGTTCAGGTTGCTGAAGACGGAAGCCGAGGCGCGATTGTTGAGATCAATATTGAAACCGACTTTGCGGCTAAGAACGAAAAATTTATCGCCTTTGTTGCGAAAGTAACCCAACACCTTTTTGAGTCTGCGGATGGCGACTTGGCTGCACTTGCTGCGGGAGATTTGAACGCCGAGCGTGAAACACTGGTGCAAGAAATCGGTGAGAACATCACCATTAGGCGGGGTGAGGTGGTTGAGTCTGCAGCGGGCGGCATCGGCTACTACATGCACGGCGATCAGCGGCGCGGCGCTCTCGTAAATCTTGCCCAAGCAAATGCTGAGTTAGGTCGCGACATTGCGATGCATGTGGTTGCTATCAATCCTATGGTGGTGCGCAGTGAAGATGTAGCGCCCGATGTGCTGGCGAAAGAACGCGAAATTTTTGCATCGCAAGCGGCGGAAAGCGGTAAGCCAGAAGAAATCGTGGTCAAAATGGTTGAAGGGCGAGTTAAGAAGTTCCTCTCGGAAGTGAGTTTGTTAGATCAACCGTTCGTCAAAGACGGCGATACTAAAGTCGGTAAGTTGGTTGCCAGCGCGGGTACGCAAGTATTGTCTTTTGTTCGCTACGAAGTTGGTGAGGGTATCGAGGTTGAGGAAACTGACTTTGCCGCCGAAGTTGCTGCCCAGGTAGCCGGTAACGACTAGTTTGACTCGTTATCTGCTCAAACTCAGCGGTGAGGCGCTTGGCGGCGACGCTGGCATTGGGATAGAACCTCTGGTTCTAAAACATTATTGTGATGAGATTGAAGCTGCGGTGCGTGAAGGCATCCAAGTTGCGGTGGTGTTAGGCGGCGGCAATCTTTTCCGTGGCGCGCACTTGGCCCAAGCGGGGATGGATCGTGTGGTCGGTGACCGTATGGGCATGCTAGCGACAGTAATGAATGGGTTGGCGTTGAACGATTTTTTGCAACGTCGCGGTATCGCCAGCCGATTGTTCAGTGCCATGCCTATGGCGGGAATGGTAGAGGGCTATCAACGCGATTTGGCGCAGACAGCCATTGCGAATGGTGAAGTTGTAATACTGACCGGCGGTACCGGTAATCCTTTTTTTACGACGGATACGGCCGCGTGTTTGCGCGGTGTCGAGCTCGGCGTGGACGCTATTCTTAAGGCGACTAACGTTGATGGGGTTTACTCGGCTGACCCCAAAAAGGATGCATCAGCTCGACGTTTTGAGCATATCAGCTATCAGCAGGTGTTGGCCCAGGAACTCGCGGTGATGGATTTAACGGCCATTGTTTTGTGTAAAGAAAATGCGCTGCCGTTGATCGTGTTCGATGCCTCTGAGTCCAGAACTCTGACCCGCTTGGCGGCGGGAGAGCAGATAGGGACACGGGTTGATGATTTAGAGGCGCTTGGTTAGCGCATAAGGTAAGCGCGGAGCTACTGGCGTAAACAAGGTTTTGGCGCATAATGCGCTGGATGCACAGCGGATTGGCGTGCACAACAATCTGGAATGAAGATCATGATCGACGAAATTCTTGATGATGCCAAAGAGCGCATGGGTAAAACCCTTGATGCGCTGCAAAGTGCTTTCGCGAAAATCCGCACGGGGCGGGCAAATCCGGCGCTATTAGACGGCATCACGGTAGATTACTATGGCGCGCCAACGCCGCTTAATCAGGTTGCGTCGATTTCGGTAGAAGATGCGCGCACCTTAGTTTTGTCACCATGGGAAAAACCGCTGTTGCCGGAAATCGAGAAAGCTATTTTGCGCAGTGATCTCGGTATCACACCGATTGGCAGTGGTGATGTAGTGCGTGTGCCGTTGCCGCCGTTAACCGAGGAAAATAGGCGCGACCTTGCCAAACAGGCTCGAGCCGAGGCGGAAACAAGCCGAGTATCCATTCGGAACATTAGACGTGATGCAATCGCGGATATTCGTGATCTGGTGAAAGAAAAAATGGCGGCCGAGGATGATGCGCGTCGGGGTGAAGAACGCGCCCAAGGGCTGACAGATCAGAATGTGGGCGATGTCGACAAACTGTTGGCGGCGAAAGAAGCCGAACTGATGGAAATCTAAACCTGCGACCCCGGTCATGACCTCTAAATCAAGCGCCCAAACCCAACGAGACAGCGTTGCTGCAGACGATAGCGATGCTGTCCCCAGCCATGTTGGTATAATTATGGACGGTAACCATCGTTGGGCGAAAAAGCGCCACTTGCCTGGAGCGGCAGGGCATAGAGCGGGTGCTAAGGGCGTGCGCGTGATCAGCGAGGCCTGCGTTGAGTTAGGTATTAAGAGCCTCACCCTATTCGCTTTTAGCACTGAGAATTGGTATCGCCCCGACGGCGAAGTCAGCATGCTGATGGACCTTATGCGCTATGTCATGCGTACCGATCTGGAAGATCTGCATGCCCAAGGGGTTAAGCTTCGCATCATTGGCGATCGCAGCCGCTTTGCACCAGACATACGTACGATGATGGATGAATGTGAGGCCCTGACCCAACATAATCAGCGTCTGAATCTTAACGTGGCCGTTAATTATGGCGGTCGTTGGGACATCGTTGAGGCCACTAAAAAATTAGCTTTGCAGGCGCAAAATGGCGAAATCAACGTCGCTGACATTGACGAGCGCCTTTTGCATCAGCATATGTCGCTAGGCGACTTGCCCGAACCCGATTTGCTGATCCGGACGGGTGGTGATTTCCGTGTCAGTAACTTTCTGCTTTGGGATATCGCCTACACAGAATTGTACTTTACCGAAGCGTTTTGGCCGGAGTTTGATGGCAGCCACTTGCGCAGTGCCGTAGAGACCTTTTCTGCGCGTTTACGCCGCTTTGGGCGCCGCCCTTAGGAACTGTGATGCTGCTGCGAAGAGTAATCACAGCATTGTGTCTGGCGGCGTTCGCCCTGGCGGTAATTTTTTTGTTGCCTATCGGGGGGGTTGCCCTGATGTTTGGCTTGGCAGCCGGTGCTGGCGTTTATGAATGGTCTGGATTTCTCCACGCTCCGAGTCGGCTCAAACGAGTGGTCTACCTTGGGATTTATGCCGCACTCATAGGATTCATTTATGTCAACCAGTGGCTCTTTAGTGAAATCGCTAGAATCGCTGCAGTGATTTGGCTTGGCATTGTTGTGCTGATTTTGGCCTACCCGAAAGGCCGCAGTCTATATATTCGCTCCTGGCTTATTGGGCTCTTTGGCCTGCTGCTTATGGTGGGTGCTTGGTGTGGCTTGATGTCGGTTCGTCAGATGCCCTATGGCGAGTTTTGGTTGTTGTGGTTATTGGTGCTGACGACCGCGACAGATGTCGGAGCTTTTTTCAGCGGCCGTATGTTTGGTCGGCGTAAATTGGCCCCATCCCTGAGCCCTGGTAAAACTTGGGAGGGGGCTTGGGGTGGAGCGTTAGTAGCGTCGAGTATTTGTCTCGTTGCGCTATTTGTATTCAGCGATTGGCCGATATTCAATGCGGTGTTGCTCACTCTAGGATTGATCGTAATGGCGATATTCGGTGATTTGTTTGAGAGCCTGCTAAAGCGCGCGACCGGCCTGAAAGACTCGGGTGGTCTGCTGCCCGGGCATGGCGGTGTGCTGGATCGTATTGATTCGATTATTGCGGTTGCGCCGCTGCTGGCGTGGGCGCTTATAACATGATGGACTGGTTGCTCTATCCGCTTGCCTTCGCAGGGCTGCTGGGCGTGCTAGTCGTGGTGCACGAATTTGGCCACTTCATTGTGGCCCGCTTGTCGGGTGTGCATGTGCTGAGTTTTTCTGTCGGTTTTGGCAAGGCATTGCTAAGTCGGGTGGACAAGCGTGGCACAACATTCAAGCTCTCGATGATCCCGCTGGGAGGTTATGTGCGCATGTACGATGACCGGGATGATGCGGAGAGTCTGCAAGGAATGGCAGCGCTGCCTGCCAATGCGGTCGGTCATTCCACCTTGTCGGCGGGCTGGAAAATTGCCATTGCCGTGGCTGGACCGTTGGCGAACTTTATCCTAGCTGCCGTGGTGTACGCCTTGTTATTTGTCGTTGGTACCACTGAATATGCGCCAATGACCCAAGCCCCAAAAGCGGATACTAAGCTCGCCTTGGCTGGGCTGAATGAGCCGGCGCGGGTGTTGCGAGTGGACGGCCGTGATATTGCTGGCTGGCAGAGCGTGCTCATGGCGTTGAGTGATCGCCTCGGTGAGAGCGGAGCCATCGAATTGGCGGTGCAGAATTTGCGCACTGGGCGCGAGCAAACAATACAAGTCCCAATCAATACTTGGTTGCAAGGGGCGGTCGAGCCGGATGTTTTAGGTTCTCTTGGTCTGCAGCCGGCCTTGTTGAGTGTCGTGGGGGCTGTGGTAGAGGGTTCGCCCGCCAGTCGCGCCGGCTTGCGGGCTAAAGACTGGGTGGTAGGCGTTAATGATCGGGAAGTGCTCAGCTGGCGACAGTGGGTTGATGAAATTGTCGAGCATCCCCAGACTCCTCTGATAGTATCTGTCGTGCGAGCCGGTCAGGTCGTGCAGTTGTCGGTCACTCCCGGTGTGCGTACGACCGCTGCGGGCAAAAACATAGGTTTTTTGGGCGTTAGTCCCGATGTCATTGAGGTGCGATTTGCGCCGCTGCAAGCGATCTGGAAAGGCGGGGTGGAGACCGTCGATAAAACGATCATGACCCTGAGCATGCTGAAAAAGATGATTGTCGGCCTGCTGTCAGTGCAGAATCTAGTTGGTCCAGTGGGGATCGCGCAGATCGCGGGAGATACGGTTAAAACCAGCTGGCAGATGTTTTTCGGTGTTATGGCACTGATGAGCATTTCCTTGGGTGTTTTGAATTTACTGCCCGTGCCGCTATTGGATGGCGGACAGATAGTCTTTATCGTGATCGAAGCGGTGAAAGGTTCGCCAGTTTCCGAGGGGTTGCAGCAGGGTGCTGCGCAGTTGGGTTTGTTGTTGGTAGGACTAATGTTTGTGCTGGTCACGTTTAACGATTTAACGCGGTTATTTGGCTAATCGCTCGTTCTGCGAGCTAAATAGGAATCAATTTTGCGCACTTCGACCTTTGTGTTTCGCCTTAAAGATCTACTCAGGGCAGCCTTGTTGCTGATCACGTTGTTCTGCGCTGGTGCCGTTGCGGCCGCAAGTTCGACCGCTGAAGACTTTCAGATGGATGGTCCATTAGTGGTTGAAGATGTGCGTTTGCAGGGATTGCAACGCGTATCTGCAGGTACCGTGTTTAATTTAATTCCGGTAAGCGTTGGCGATGCGTTAGACAGCCTCGCGCTGCGTGCAACGATGCGGTCGCTGTTTCGGTCCGGCTACTTCAAAGATATTCAATTGGCTCGGGATGGTGGCGTGCTGATCGTTACATTAGTAGAGCGACCCGCCATTGAGTCCATTGAATTAGAGGGCAATAAGGCGATTGAGTCGGAAGCGTTGCTGGGAGGCCTTGCCGAGCAAGGTCTGAAAGAAGGTGAAATCTTTAAGCAGGTGACACTGGAGCGAATGGGTTTGGAACTTGAGCGGCAATACGTGGCTCAGGGTCGATATGGCGCCAGCATTGATACCGAGATAGAGGACCTGCCGCGAAATCGCGTGAACATTAAAATCATCGTCGAAGAGGGTAAAAGTTCAGGTATCCGGCACATTAACGTCGTGGGTGCGGAGTTGTTCTCGCAAGAAGAGTTGCTGGACGCGTTAGAGCTGAAGCACCCAAGCTTGCTGTCGTTTTATAAAAACGATGATAAATATTCCAGAGAGAAGTTATCGGGGGATCTTGAATCACTGGAAGCCTTTTACAAGGACCGCGGTTACGCCGACTTCGATATTGAGTCCACCCAAGTCAGCATCACTCCCGATCGCCAGCAGGTGTACATCAGTATTGCGGTCGATGAAGGTGAAATTTATCAAGTAAACAAGGTCAATTTGGTCGGTGAGCTCGGCGATGTGAAAGCCGAGGATCTGCGCCGATTAATTATCGTACAAGAGGGCCAGACTTTTTCTCAGGCATTGATTACGGCCACCGAAGAACGGTTAACCAATGCACTCGGCAACGGTGGTTTTACGTTTGCCACCGCCAGTGGGGTGCCCAAACTGAATGATGACCGGACGGTGGATGTGGAGTTTTTTGTGGACTCGGGCAAGCGCGCTTATGTGCGTCGGATATCGTTCACCGGCAACGCCATGACCCAAGATGAGGTGATGCGGCGAGAATCTCGGCAAATGGAAGGTGGCTGGGCCTCCACCGCGCAAATTGATTTGACCAAGGTGCGTCTAGAGCGGTTGGGCTACTTTAAAGGCGTTGAGGTTGAAACGCCCCAGGTGGCTGGGAAAGACGACCAAATCGACGTTAACTTCAGTGTCGAAGAGCAACCGTCTGGCTCAATATCCGGAACCCTTGCGTACTCTCAAGGGTATGGGCTGATCATTGGTGGGAATTACCAGCAGTCCAATCTGCAGGGTTCTGGCAACAGCCTTAATGTGGGTTTGAGTTTGTCGCAATTCCAAAAGTCTCTAAATTTCAATTACTTCGATCCATATTTCACAATGGACGGTATAAGCCGTGGTTTTAATCTCTTTCTCCGGCGGCTAGATTATGATGCCCGCAATATCGCCCGTTACAGTACTGATGCGGCAGGTCTAGGGGTGAATTTTGGCCTGCCCATTAGCGAAACTCAGCGAATCAACTTTGGGGTGCTGGCAGAATATACGGAGATAACGGAAGGGTACTACGCGGCCCAGGAAATCTCAGAATTTATTGAAGTCAACGGCTCTACTTCGGTGAATCTTAAAGCAAACGTTTCTTGGAGTCGGTCAACGCTAAATCGCGGCATTTTTGCGGATCGTGGCACCTCCCAATCTATTGCGGCAGAGATTTCGGTGCCCGGCAGCGAATTGCAGTTTTATAAGTTTATCTACAATGGCGAACGTTATTTTCCGATCACCAACAGTTGGACGCTGCGGTTGCGTACTGAGTTGGGCTACGGTGGCGGGTACGGTGATACGCCGGGATTGCCGTTTTACGAGCATTTTTACAGTGGCGGCTTTGGGTCCATTCGTGGTTTCGAAAACTCCACGCTAGGCCCGCGAAGCACGCCGCCGTTGGACGCAGAAGGTAATCCGGTCTATTTCCGTGATAGAAATGGCGATCCGTTTGGTGGCAATTTGCTGGTTGAAGCGACAGCTGAACTGATTTTCCCGATGCCGTTCGTCGACGACAACCGACAGTTTCGGCCAGCTTTATTTGTTGACGCGGGTAATGTTTTCAATACCAATTGCCCAACGGTCAGCATCAATTGCTTTGGTTTTGACGCCGACAATTTTCGCTACTCCGTGGGGTTTGGAGTCAGTTGGTTGAGTGGCATGGGACCACTGACCTTTAGCTTTGCAAAGCCGTTCCAGACCCAACCTTTTGATGAAAAAGAAATGTTTCAATTTGAACTGGGGCGCACATTCTAGCCGAGCTGGTATAGAATGCGCCGCTCGTTGGCTGACAAAGTGTAATTAGGAGAGATTAATGATCAAGAATGTAATGGCAATGCTGGTGTTGGCAAGCATGGCAATGGCCCCAGCTGCCGTCGCGGAAATGAAGATCGTAGTGCTGGATCCCGTTCGAGCGATTCTTGAAAGCGATGAGGGCAAGGTCCTCGTAGACGCTGCCAATAAAGAAATGGAGTCTGAGCAAAACGAATTGCGTGGTATGGCGGAAAAGATTCAAGAGCAGCAAACCAAGTTGCAAAAGGATGGGGAAATCCTAAGCGACAGCGATAAGCGCAAAATCGTCAAAGAGATCGAGAGCATGCAGGCGGATCTGCAGTTTGGTTCGCAAAAGCTGCAAAAGACGGCACAAGATAAGCGCCAAGAAATCCTTCAGACCTTGGCGCCTAAGTACGATACGGTGCTGAAAGATCTAATCCAGATCGATCAGATTGATATGATTTTGGCCCCCAACTCGCTGCAATATGCCAACGATAAACACGATATTACGCGTCGTGTTGTCGAAAAACTTAACGAAGCCCGCGACTAATCAGGACGCAACCGTCCCGCGATTGAGTCGCCGTTTATGGCAACGCTGCTCAAATTAGGGAATATTGCTGAGCATATTGGCGCGCAAATCGCTGTAGCCGATTCGTTAGCACCAAAGGTTGATATGGAGGCGCTGGCGACGGTGCCGATCAATGGCCTTGGCTCACTCGGTAATGCTCAATTGGGGCAATTAAGTCATTTGTCCGGGGCTGCGTACAGAGAGCTACTGCCGGCAACGAAGGCCAGTGCGGTTATTTTGTTGGCTCAAGACCTGCCACGATGTCCGAGTGTGGGTTTGGTGGTAGAGCAGCCTTACTTAGCCTTTGCAAAAGCGTCAGCGCTATTTGCAACACCGTTAGCTATAGACTCAGGTGTACACCCCTCGGCGATAGTTCACCCGTCTGCTTCTGTTGCGCCTACAGCGCGTCTTGGCGCTCATGTGGTTATTGGCGCCAACTCTGTGGTTGGCGCTGGGGCCACAGTACATGCGAATGTCAGTATCAGTGATCGCGTTACGGTGGGTGCGGATGTGGTGATCATGAGTAATGTGGGCGTTTATGCAGATGTCAGTATTGGTCCTCGCTCAGTCGTTCACAGTGGTGCGGTTATTGGATCGCCAGGATTCGGCTATACCCCAGACCAGAAAGGTCATCTGCATCCGATAGAGCAGTTGGGCGGCGTCGTGATAGGGGCAGATGTTCGTATTGGCGCCGGCACGACGATTGATCGAGGTGCGATAGATGATACGGTGATCGAAGATGGCGTGAAGATGGATGACCAAGTGCATATTGGCCATAACTGTCGAGTCGGTGCACACAGTATCATTTGTGGTTGTGCGGGCATGGCCGGGAGTACGGTCATTGGCAAGCACTGTGTGATTGCCGGGGGTGTCGGTATCGGCGGTAAAAATCCAATTACGTTTTGCGATGGCGTCACCATTAGCGTCATGACTACGATTACTCAGTCGATTGATAAACCCGGTGTTTATTCGAGTGGGGTAGTGGCCAGCGAGCATGGTCATTGGTTACGCAACGCCGCGCGTTTCGGCAAGTTGAGTGACTTATTCAGGCGAGTCAAAGCGTTAGAGGAGCGGGAGCAAGGGCAATGAGCGACGTCAAAACAATTACGGATCTGTTTGAGTACTTACCCCACCGCTACCCCTTTTTATTGCTCGATCGGGTAACCGAAGTTGTAAAGGGCGAGTACATTCGCGGTTATAAGAACGTGACCTACAACGAGCCGATGTTCACAGGCCACTTTCCCGATCAGCCGATCATGCCAGGGGTTTTGATACTGGAAGCTATGGCGCAGATTTCCGGGGTTCTGGCTTTTGAAACGATGGGCACTCGGCCTGCCGATGGTCGTAACTATCTTTTCGGTGGGGTCGATAAAACACGGTTTCGCCGCCCAGTGGTACCGGGAGATCAGCTTGCCTTGCACAGTCGTATGGTTGCGCGCCGAGCGATGATGGTTAAGTTTGAGTGCGAGGCCCATGTCGACGGGGATCTCGCCTGTTCGGCCACTTTGTCGGTGGTAGAGCAAATTACCGATGAGGCTGCCGGGACATGATTCATGCCAGCGCGATTGTCGATCCGAGCGCTAAACTCGGCACCGGGGTGCGCATTGGCCCATGGTCAATCATTGGTCCCGATGTAGAATTAGCTGACGACGTGGACATTGCCTCACACGTCGTTGTTAAAGGGCCATGCCGAATAGGTCAGGGTGTAAAGATTTTCCAATTTGCCAGTGTCGGTGAGGATACTCCGGCATTGGCCTTCGCGGGCGAAGCGTCCACGCTTGAAATCGGCGCGCATACGATCATACGTGAAGGCGTCACCATTCACCGCGGTATGGATCGAGGCGGCATTGGTCGTACCGAAGTCGGCAGTCATTGCCTGCTTATGGCATACGTTCATGTGGGTCACGATTGTGTGGTTGGAGACCACGTGATTATGGCCAATAACGCTTCGCTGGCTGGCCATGTGGAGGTCGGCGATTATGCGAATTTCGGTGGCTATGTTGGCGTGCCGCAGTTTCGCAAGATTGGCGCGTATACGCATATTGCGGCCATGAGCATGGTGACCAAGGACGTGCCGGCCTATATGACGGTTTCTGGAAACCCGGCATTTGCAGTGGGTATGAATACCGAGGGCATGAAACGTAGAGGTTACAGCAGCGAAACCATTGACCTGCTTAAGCAGGCTTATAGAACGGTCTATCGAAAGGGTTTGCGGGTTAATGAGGCCATTGAGGAATTAGCCATGTCGCGTCAGCAATCAGCAGAAGTCGAGCGTTTCGCGGCATCAGTAGAGGCCTCGGCCAAAGGCATTATTCGCGGCCGGAGTAATCACTAAGCGGGCTGCTTCCAGTCATGACCATCAAAATAGCCTTGCTGGCTGGAGAACCCTCTGGCGATAACTTAGCTGCTAGTCTTATGGCCGCACTGCGCAAGCAGTGCGAGCCCGACGCGCAGATCGAGTTTGTCGGGGTTGGTGGCCCTGCAATGGTTGCGCAAGGGCTGCGTTCAATGGCAGCTTTTGACACGTTGGCGGTTAACGGTTTCAAAGACCCCTTGCTGCGCTTGCCCCAGTTGTGGCGTTTGTATCGGCGGCTCGCACAATTATTCAAAGACGAAGGTGTACATGCTTTTGTTGGTGTTGATTTCAACGTCTTTAACTTTTTGCTCGAAAAGCGCTTACGGAAATTTGGCATTCCTACTGCGCACTATGTGAGCCCTTCGGTTTACGCGTGGCGCAGGGGGCGCACCAAGAAAGTTGCCCAGTGTGCGGATCTGCTGTTTTGTTTGTATCCCTTTGAGCCGAGATTCTATGCCGGTCTGCCGCTGCGTGCGGTGTTCGTTGGGCACCCGTTGGCTGAGGCGATTGGGCTTGATGCGGGCGGTCCATTGGCGCGCGAGCGCAGTCGGGCGCAATTGCAAATTGATCCTCAAAATGTAGTGATTGCAGTACTCCCAGGCAGTCGCGCGAGCGAAGTAGCCATAATGCTTCAGCCATTTTTAGCCGCGCTGCGATTGTTGCGTGATAGGTTACCCCAGCGCAAGATCAGTGCAGTCATCCCCTGTGTTAACGCAGCGCGCCGTAGTCAAATAGAGGCGTTATTGCCGCAGTTTGCTGATTTATCCATAAAGCTAATAGACAATGACGCGCGCTCAGCATTGATAGCAGCAGATGCTGCGCTAATTAAGTCTGGAACTAGTACCCTCGAGGCTATGCTGCTCGGACGCCCAATGGTGGTGAGCTATAAGTTGGGCGCATTCAGCTATGCAATTGCAAGCCGTCTGGTTAATACGCCCTATATTGCGTTGCCGAATATTCTCGCGGGTGCAGAACTCGTGCCGGAGCTGATACAAGAGGCGGCTACGCCTGCGGCGCTTGCTCAGGCTCTAATGCTTGAGATCGGTGAGCAGCGTACCGCAAATGATCGCAGAGCTGCGTTTACTGAATTGCACGAGCAGTTGCGCGGCGGAGCATCGGGTCTCGGGGCAAGTGCCGCAGCAGCGCAAGAGATTTTCAAGCTGTTAGAGGCGCGCAAGGGGTAAATTACCCTACAAATGAAAGACGGGTGTGCGCTAAGCTTGGGCGCGTGAACCCAACTGAGTACGGAGGCGTGTTGTCGCAGCGACAGCAAAATTTGGAGCCGATAGACGTGGCGCCCTATGGACTTGTCGCAGGCGTTGATGAGGTTGGCATTGGACCGCTGGCGGGGGATGTTGTGGCCTGCGCGGTAATTCTGGATCCAAATGTGCCAATTGACGATCTGCGAGATTCTAAGCGGCTATCAGAAAAAGCTCGAGAACGGCTGGCTGCGATTATTCGCAGCCAGGCTTTGAGTTGGTCCCTTGGCAGCGCTAGTGTGGCAGAAGTTGACAGTCTTAATGTGTTGGTAGCGAGTCATATGGCCATGCAGCGTGCGGTTGCGGGCTTGTCTGTTGTGCCGGACACCGTGCTTGTTGATGGAAATAAAACGCCTGACTTTGGTCTGCCGACCCAAGCGATCATTAAAGGCGACCAGCGTGTCGCGGCAATAAGCGCAGCCTCAATAGTAGCCAAAGTCACTCGTGATGGTCAGTTGATTGAACTGGCGGCACGTTTTCCCGGCTACGGATTTGAGCGGCACAAGGGTTATCCGACTAAACATCATATGCAAGCGCTTGCCGAACTCGGCCCTTGTGCTGCACATAGGCGCAGTTTTGCTCCCGTTCAAAGAGCGTTTAACACAGGTGTCGCGCGATGAGTGTGCCGCCAATCGAATTCGTACACCTGCATGTCCACAGCGAATACTCACTTGCTGATGGCTTATTTAAAGTTAAAGATTTGGTGAATCGTGCCGCGGCGGCTGGAATGCCGGCGGTTGCGCTGACTGACCGCAACAACCTGTTTGCTTTAGTAAAGTTCTTTGAAGCCTGTATGGCCCAGGGCGTGAAGCCTATTTTGGGTGCTGAAGTGTTGGTGCAGGAAACCCCTGAGGGAGTCGCCGAACGGGTGCTGCTGCTGGCAAAAAACCTTACAGGGTACCGTAACTTGTTGGCGCTTATATCAGCCAGCTATACGACCACGTCGCAGCGTGGCGTGTTACAAGAGCGAGAAATTTTTGCCGCAAAATTGGGCTTAATCGCGCTGTCTGGCGGCGTCCGCGGACATTTGTGGTCGCTGCTTAATAATGATGACCTAGAGCAAGGGCTGCAGCGAGCACAGCGCTGGCAAAGTCAGTTTGGCGACGCGTATTATCTTGAAGTCACTCGCTGTGGCCGGACTGATGAAGAGCAACATCTGCGTCGCTTGCTGGACATTGCCGCGCTCAGTGGGATCGGTGTTGTTGCAACGAATGATGTCTGTTTTGCCGAGCCGGAAGACTTCGAAGCCCACGAAACCCGAGTGTGCATTAACGAGGGGCGAACCCTCAATGATGGCCGGCGTGAGCGGCGATACAGCGAATGGCAGTCCCTGCGTTCGCCACAAGAAATGCTCGAGTTATTCCATGATATACCCGCGGCTCTGACAAATGCGGTAGAAATCGCCAAACGCTGTAATGTGGAGGTCGCCCTAGGCACCTATTACCTCCCAGACTATCCGATTCCAGACCAGCAAAGCCCTGAACAGTATCTGTTGCAGGTCTCTACTCAGGGCTTGGATAAGCGTATAGCGGCGGGTGGCCCAGCAGAAGAATGGACCGAAGCCGACTACAAAGAGCGCCTGCAATTCGAGCTCGATGTCATAAATCAAATGGGATTTGCTGGGTACTTTTTGATCGTTATGGAGTTCATTGCTTGGGCGAAACAAAACAGTATTCCGGTCGGTCCGGGCCGCGGCTCAGGTGGTGGTTCACTGGTCGCCTACGCCTTGGGCATTACTGATCTTGATCCATTGCAATATGACCTGCTATTTGAGCGATTCCTGAATCCTGAACGGGTGTCGATGCCTGATTTTGATGTGGATTTCTGCATGGAAGGGCGGGATCGGGTCATTCAGCATGTCAGTGATATGTATGGGTTCGAGTCGGTGAGTCAGATCATCACGTTTGGCACGATGGCGGCCAAGGCGGTAGTCCGCGATGTTGCGCGTGTGCAGGGTAAGCCTTATAGCTTGGCAGATAAATTATCCAAGCTGATTCCTTTTGAAGTGGGGATGACCCTCACTAAAGCGATGGAAGAAAATCAGGAGATGGCCGATTTTGTCGCTGCTAATGACGAAGTCGGTGAAATTATGGACATGGCTTACAAGCTCGAAGGCATCGTCCGTAATGTTGGGCGACATGCGGGTGGGGTCGTTATTGCGCCGTCAGCGCTGACAGATTTTGTGCCGCTCTATACGGAAGATTCTGGTGGTGGTTTAGTTTCGCAATACGATAAAGACGACGTTGAGCGTGCTGGTCTTGTGAAGTTCGACTTCCTCGGCTTGAAGACTCTGACGATTGTAGATTGGACGCTAGAGTTGGTGAACCAACATCGGCAACGGCAGGGCGAGTCAGCAATGGAAGTTGAAGACATTCCGATTGATGACCCTGCAACCTTCAAGTTGCTGCGTGCCGCTGAGACCACTGGGATTTTCCAATTGGAATCTCGGGGGATGAAAGATCTTATCCGGCGCCTGTTGCCGGATGGCATTAATGACGTTATTGCCTTGGTGGCGCTGTTTCGTCCGGGTCCACTGCAGTCGGGTGCTGTGGATGATTACATTGATCGCAAACACGGCAAAGCCGCAGTGGCTTATCCCCATCCAACGTTGCAACCTGTTTTAGAGTCAACTTATGGCGTGGTGTTGTATCAAGAACAGGTGATGCAAATCGCTCAGGTACTGGCGGGTTTTTCACTTGGGCAGGCAGACTTGTTGCGCCGGGCGATGGGCAAGAAGAAGGCCGAGGAAATGGCCAAGGTGCGTGAGCAGTTTCTGCAGGGTACGGGCGACCATGATATTGCGCCTAAATTGGCCAACGATATCTTCGATTTAATGGAAAAGTTCGCCGGTTATGCGTTTAACAAATCGCACTCGGCAACTTACGCCTTGGTCAGTGTACAGACAGCTTGGCTTAAGGCGCGCTACCCAGCGCAATTTATGGCGGCTAACCTGTCTGCTGATATGCAAAATATTGATCGGGTCGTTGTGTTGATTGAAGAAGTGCGGCGCATGCAGTTGCCGCTGCGCCCACCTAGTGTCAACGACAGCGATCACCGCTTTACGGTCAAGGACAGCGCCGTCGTCTATGGGTTAGGGGCTGTTCGAGGTGTGGGTGAGGGTCCTGTGGCCGCGATTATGGCGGCACGATTGGAGCGGCCGTTTCAAGACTTAGACGATTTTTGCCACCGTGTAGAAAGCAAAAAGGCCAATAAACGAGTGCTTGAGGCTCTCGTTTGTGCGGGTGCCATGGATGATTTTGCGTTGGCGGGAGAGGAGCTTAATGACACCCGGGCGCGTTTGTTAGAACAATTGCCAAGATCTGTACAAGGGGCGGAACAAACAGCGCGTGATCAAGAAGCGGGTATTGCAGATTTGTTTGGTGGTATGCAGCAAGACGGTTCGCAAACCTGTGCGCCCGTTGCAAGTGCTGCGACGATGGTTACCTTGGAGCGATTAAACGGCGAGAAAGAGACCCTAGGCTTATTCCTAACCGGTCATCCCATACAAGAATATGAGCACGAGTTGCGGCAATTTTGTCGTCGGCGAATCAATGATTTGAAGGCGGCGAAAGACTCCCAGTGGATTGCCGGAATGGTGGTAAATGTGCGCATGACAAAGAGTCGCCGTGGTGTGCCAATGTGTTTTGTCCAGTTGGACGATCGCAGTGCACGCATTGAGGTATCGCTGATGGGTGAGACCTTCGACAACTACGCGGCTAAGGTCAATAAAGATCAGTTGCTGGTGATCGAAGGCGAGGTTCAGTTTAACGAATTTAGTGGTGGCCTCGCGGTGCGTGGCAGTCGCGTACTTAATATCGATGAGGCACGCCAACGCTTCAGTAAGGGCTTGGAAATCGATTTTAGTGATGTTGAAACAACGGCAGATTTGCCGATGCGTTTGAAAACCTTATTGGCGCCTTACCGCCAACATGATGAGGCGTGCCCGGTTCACGTGCTCTATCAGGGTCAAAGCGCAGTGGGTAGAATCAGTCTCGGAGCCGATTGGCGGGTTATCGTGAGCGATGAGCTATTGCACTCCTTGCGCTCTGCGTTTGGCGATCGTTACGTTCGAGTTCAGTACGCGGGCGGAGCGGATGGCTTGTTATGACTGTGCTTGGCTCGCAGCTGGGTCCGTTTGAGCAACAGCTGCAAATCCAACTGCAGGAATTAATTCCAACGTCCGGACCCGGTCAGAAGTTCAGTGTAGCCCTTAGTGGGGGGGCTGATTCCACCGCCTTACTGGTTGCCGCAAGTCGTGTTCTTGGTGCCCCCAATGTGCGGGCATTGCACGCAAACCATGGGTTACAGAGCACATCCTTGGAATGGACAAAACACTGCCAATGTCTGTGTGAGCGGTTGGGTGTTGAGCTTGTGGTAGGCCAATTACAGTTGGCGAAGGGCAATGTTGAAGCTGCTGCGCGTCGAGCAAGGTATGATTTTTTCGCCGGTCAATTAAAGCCTAACGAAACGTTATTGCTCGGTCATCACAGCCAAGATCAGCTCGAGACGGTCTTTATGCGGATGATTCAAGGGCGGAGTTTGCGCCCGATGCGGGTAAGCGGCCGGTTGGGTAAAGGTGTGTTCTTGCGGCCATTGTTGGTGTTCGCGCGGCAGCAGATGCTGGATTATTTGAACCAGCAAAAAATCGCTTGGATTGAGGATCCGAGTAACCGCGATGAGACGCTCATGCGGAATTTTCTTCGGCACCGCATTCTGCCTTTGCTGCTGTCGCGGTGGCCGTCACTGGCCCAAGCGGGGCAGCGAGTAGCCGCTTGGCAGCAGGGACAAGAGGCGCTTTTGCATGAGTTGTTGCAAGAAAAAGGCGATCAGGTGAGTTTTAACGAATTGCCAAATGCTGCGCCAAGCCAGCGAGCGTGGTTGCGCATTTTTCTAGAATTGCGAGGTCACTATGGGGTAACTGATCGAGCTCTTGATGAGTTTTGGCGTCAAAGTCACCAGGGCGCAACCAGCCGCTTGGATTTGGCGGCGGACAGCGCGCTCATGGGCTGGCGCAATAGCTTGTATTACGAAGCCGACATGGCGGTCTATGCTCCGTTGAAAGAGGTATCGCCGGGGTTGCTAAAAGCTGACGAGGTCACTGAATTTGGAGGCCAGCATTGGCTGTTAGAGCGATCTGATTCGCACAGTGCAGATGGCTTTTACAGCCCGGGGAAGTTATGCCTGAGCACTCGTCGTAAGGGTTTAAGCATGCGCTGGCAGGGGCGCAAAGCGGACATTAAAGAGGTGTTTCGTCAACTTGATGTACCGCCTTGGCGTAGAGCGACCGTGCCGCTGGTGGTTTGGCGGGATGAGGTTGTCGCGGTCTCGACGCTGGCGATTAATGAGCGGTTTCGTGATCGCCCGGAGGGTCCTGCAGATACCAGTGATTACTATCGATTTTTGAACGTTAAATGAGCGTTGTTGATTAGCGCTTTGCAGTGCGCAAAGACGCGGATAAAAAATTGCCCTGAATCATGGTAATGATTGTGGTTAAAGGGCGCTTTTGCTATCTTGCAACGCCATCTCTCCAAGCACCTTCGTGATCGATACCCGACCATATTTGTGATGCTTGGCGTCTTGATGGAGTCCTATGACACGTTTCATTTTTGTTACCGGGGGTGTGGTTTCTTCGCTGGGGAAAGGAATATTGACCTCCTCTCTCGCGGCCCAGCTCGAAGCCCGAGATTTGCGTGTCAACGTCCTGAAAATGGATCCGTATATAAATGTCGACCCGGGAACCATGAGCCCCGTGCAGCACGGAGAGGTTTTTGTTACCGCGGATGGTGCGGAGACTGATCTCGATCTCGGTCACTACGAACGCTTTTCCCGTGCGCGGATGACGCGTAACAATAATATTACGACGGGTAGCATATACGCAGAGGTAATTCGTCGTGAGCGTCGCGGCGATTACTTGGGCGGCACAGTGCAGGTCATTCCGCATATCACGGACGAGATTAAGCGACGTATGAAGCTGGTGACGGAAGGCGTGGATGTCTTAATCGTTGAAACCGGGGGCACCGTTGGGGATATCGAGTCGCAACCGTTTCTTGAGGCGATTCGTCAGCTGCGTATGGAAGTGGGTCGAAATCGTGCACTCCTCATTCATCTGACGCTGGTTCCGTATTTGCGCACGGCGGGCGAAATAAAAACTAAACCAACACAGCATTCGGTCAAAGAGCTTCGCTCTATTGGCCTACAACCGGACATTTTGGTATGCCGCTCGGAGGCGCCCATTCCACAATCGCAGCGTAACAAGATCGGATTGTTCACCAATGTTGAGGAGCGCGCGGTCATTCCTTTGGTGGACATTGACACCATATACCAGGGGCCTTTAGAGCTGCATAAGCAGGGGTTGGATGACTACGTTGTTGAGCAATTGCAGCTAGAGTGCCCGCCTGCCGACTTGAGCAGTTGGGAGCGTGTTGTGGAAGCGCAACTCAATCCAGAAAAAAGCTTGCAGATCACCTTCGTCGGCAAGTATTTAGAACTCCTTGATGCTTACAAATCCCTCATTGAGGCGTTAACCCACGCCGGTATTCAAACTCGGACTAAAATAGATATCCGGTATTTGGATGCTGAAACATTAGAACGCGAAGGTGTAGGGTTACTGGAAGACGCTGATGCGATTCTGGTACCCGGCGGCTTCGGTGAGCGCGGTTTTGAGGGCAAAATCCTTGCTGCTGGCCATGCAAGAGCGCAAAAAATTCCGTATCTGGGCATTTGTTATGGCATGCATGCGGCGGTGATCGACGTGGCGCGCAATTGTGCGGATCTAAAGGGTGCGCACAGCACTGAAATCGATGTAGAAACCCAGCATCCAGTCATTGGTTTGATTACCGAATGGACAGATGAGCATGGCCAGCTTGAACGGCGCAGTGAGGATAGCGATTTGGGTGGCACCATGCGTTTGGGTGAGCAGATTTGTGTGCTCAATCAGGGCTGCTTAGCAGAGCAGGTATACGGAGAGCGGCTTGTTCGCGAAAGGCATCGCCATCGTTATGAAGTAAATAATCGATATTTAGACCAACTGACCGCTAATGGGTTAGTTGTTGCCGGCAAGTCTGAAGACGGGGAACTGGTTGAAATGATCGAATTGCAAGACCATCCGTGGTTCATTGCCTGCCAGTTTCATCCGGAATTCACTTCATCACCCAGAGACGGGCACCCATTATTTTCAGGTTTCGTAGAGGCGGGCTTGGCGCACGCCGCAGCAGCTGAGAAGTAGCCGATCAAACGCGGAGAGTTAGCCATGCAGTTAGGCAATTTTACAGTTGGGGGAGATGCTCCGCTGTTTTTTATAGCTGGGCCCTGTGTCATTGAAACTGAAGCGTTGATATTGGATACCGCTTATGCGCTTAAGCAAATTGGCGAAGAACTCGGTGTAGCTGTCATTTTTAAGAGCTCCTTTGACAAAGCCAACCGATCGTCGATCGACAGCTATCGCGGGCCGGGCATCGAAGCGGGTTTGCGGATCTTACAGCGGGTTAAAGATGAGCTTGATATGTTGGTCTTGACCGATGTCCACGAAGATACGCCGTTGAATGAGGTTGCCAGCGTCGTTGACGTATTACAGACCCCAGCCTTCCTGTCTCGGCAGACGAATTTTATTGTTAACGTATGTGCTCAGGGCGTTCCCGTGAACATCAAGAAAGGCCAGTTTCTGGCGCCCTTGGATATGTTGCAGGTTGCGAAGAAAGCCAAGTCTACAGGTAACGAGCAGGTCATGGTGTGCGAGCGCGGCGCCAGCTTTGGTTACAATAATCTGGTATCAGACATGCGCTCTTTGTCACTGATGCGGCAAACCGGTTGCCCCGTGGTGTATGACGCCACCCACTCGGTGCAAATGCCCGGCGGGCTGGGTAATGTCTCTGGCGGACAACGTGAAATGGTGCCTGTGCTGGCTCGGGCAGCCGTGGCCGCGGGCGTCGCAGGGGTATTTATGGAATGCCATCCAGACCCCTCGAAGGCGCTGTCGGATGGGCCCAATTCATGGCCGCTGAACAAAGTCAAAGCGCTCTTGCAGCAACTTATGGACATAGATGCGGTGGTGAAAAGCCAGCCTCGTCTTGAAGACCAATTGGCTGAGTTAGCGAAATAATCGCAAAGCTAGGCTATGGAGAAACACGATGAGTAAAATAGTTTCGGTGACAGCGCGCGAAATCCTTGATTCGCGAGGTAATCCGACCGTGGAAGCGGATGTTCTGACGGACAGCGGGCACATGGGCCGTGCGGCCGCGCCTTCCGGCGCGTCTACTGGTAGCCGTGAGGCCCTCGAACTGCGCGATGGTGACGCTGGACGCTATATGGGAAAGGGTGTGAGTCAGGCGGTTGCGTTTATCGACGGAGAGATTAATGCCCGGCTTGCTGGGCAAGATTGCCGCAACCAACAGGCGATCGATGAAGCGTTGGTAGCGCTGGATGGTACTGAAAATAAGGCTCGACTTGGCGCTAATGCAACGTTGGCGGTATCGTTGGCGGCCTGTAAGGCGGCGGCCGCAGCAACTCAGCAACAATTGTTTCAGCACATGAATACCTTGGCAGGCAACCCAACGATGCGTATGCCGGTGCCTATGATGAATATCGTTAACGGTGGTGAGCATGCAGACAATAATGTGGATATTCAGGAATTCATGGTTCAGCCCGTTGGGTTCAGTTCGTTTTCTGAAGCATTGCGCTGTGGTACAGAAATATTCCATCACTTGAAAAAGCATCTGCAGCACCTGGGATTGTCTACGGCTGTCGGTGACGAAGGCGGTTTTGCACCTAATCTAGAATCTAATGCTCAGGCGTTAGAGGTCATAACTCAGGCCGTAAGCGCGGCCGGTTATGAGATAGGTCGTGATGTTACGTTGGCCTTGGACTGCGCCGCTTCTGAGTTTTATGCAGCAGGCGAGTATCGCCTTAATGGCGAGAACAAAATCTTCGACGCGAACGGTTTTGTCGAATACCTAGCGGGGCTGTGCGCCGAGCATGCCATAGTATCAATCGAAGACGGTATGGATGAGAGTGATTGGCCAGGCTGGAAAGCGTTAACCGAGAAGTTAGGGTCCAGTACCCAACTCGTCGGTGATGATCTATTTGTGACTAATACGCGTATTCTAAAACGTGGGATCGACGAAGGGGTAGCTAACTCCATTCTCATTAAATTTAATCAAATTGGTACGCTCTCCGAGACATTGCAGGCCATCGAGATGGCTAATGCCGCTGGGTTTACTAGTGTTATCTCCCATCGTTCTGGAGAAACTGAAGACACTACGATTGCTGATTTGGCGGTTGCGACGGGAGCAGGGCAGATCAAAACCGGTTCGTTATGCCGCTCTGACCGAGTCGCAAAATATAACCAGTTGTTACGCATAGAGGCGTTTCTGGGAAACCAAGCGCGGTACCCTGGTCGTGGCGCGATCTATGGCCAAGCCAATTAGGGCTTAACAGAGGGCCTCGGGATGAAAAGTTTATCGGCTGTTTTGGTGATCCTTTTTGCCGGTTTGCAATATCAGATCTGGTTTGGTCAGTCGGGCGCCATGGCTCAGCAAAGACTCGCTGGCCAAGTTGCCGAACAGAAAGTGCGCATGGAACAACTAGAACTGCGTAACCGCAAAATGGTCGCTGAGGTTGTGGCTCTGCAGTCTGGGAAGGACGCGTTCGAGGCGCGTGCGCGCAGCGAATTAGGGCTGGTAAAAAAAGGCGAAGTCTTCTACCTCATACCTGATGAAACCAAGCCTTAAGAGCGTGGCGTCCGCGCCAGGCCTAGAGTTGCCTTGTGCCACCATAAAGGCGCGTCCTGAAGACTGGCGTGTGAACGAAAGCTTGGGTTGGGCGTTCACCAAGTCCGGTGAGCACCGTTATCTATACATAGAAAAACGCAATATGAATACGGCTGCCGTGGCGGCAGAGTTGGTGCGGCGTTACTCGGTGCGGCCTCAGGACGTTGGCTACGCGGGTCTTAAGGATAAGTGCGCGATTACTCGTCAGTGGTTTAGCGTTACCACGGCTGATGATTCGATCGAAGAAGAATTCAAGCCGCCTGAAATTGCCACAGCGGATCGGTATTTTCGTTGCCTCAAGAGCGACCGTCATCAGCGCAAGTTGCGGCGTGGAGAACACCAGCATAACGATTTTATTATTCGCTTAGGCTGTGATTTGGCGCTTGCCCTGCCGTTAATGGGAAGCCTTGCACAACCCTTTGCAAATTACTTCGGACCGCAGCGCTTTGGTAGAGATAATCTGGCGGCTGCGAAGCGCTGGTTAGTGGACCGACAGCCGCGCCGCGTGAGCAAAGCTCGCAGAGGGTTGTATTTGTCGGTGGCCCGCAGTCATTTGTTCAATCTTATCCTCGCAGCGCGTGAACGGCAGGATTGTGTAGCTACGGCTGTGGCCGGCGATATATCGGGGTCGGTGGTAGGATCGCTGTGGGGTCGCGGCCGCTCGCCATTCACTGATCAAGCCTTGGCAATAGAGAATGCTGCCGTGCATGCGGAGCATGCGCTGTGTCACGGGCTGGAGATGGCTGGTGTTAATCGGGGGTTGCGGCCCCTGCTGGTTGAACCTGTCAACTTTAGCTTTGCACAGCATCCGGCCGAAGCTATTCTTGAGCTTAGCTTTAGCCTGCCACCCGGCGCATATGCAACAGTTATGTTGCAACGGTGTTTTGAACTTAAGGATCAAAGTCGGTGACAGAATTCGACCTGCAAGGTATCGGCATGACCTCTCAACGCACTCGCGACCGATTGGTTTCGCGCTTGCGCGATCAGGGGATCGATAATCCTGAAGTGCTGGCTTGCATAGCTAGTGTGCCAAGGCACATCTTTGTCGACGAGGCCATGGCGCACCGTGCCTATGAGGATACCGCGTTGCCCATTGGCCATAACCAAACCATTTCGCAACCTTTTATCGTTGCGCTGATGACCCAATTAATGTGCGAGGTAAACCTTGGGCAAGTGCTTGAGGTGGGCACTGGTTCGGGCTATCAAACTGCGGTCCTAGCACAAATGTGTAAGCGTCTATGCAGCATAGAGCGGATTTCTGCGCTGACAAACAGAGCGAAGGAAAGACTTGCAGCAATGTCGATCAAGAATGTTTGGCTTAAGCATGGTGACGGCTACGGCGGATGGCAGGCCCATGCGCCGTTCGATGGCATTATGGTGACGGCTGCACCTCCGGCGGTTCCCGAGGCGCTGCTCGAACAGCTTGCGCTTGGTGGGCGTCTTATTGTGCCGGTTGGCGATGACATGATTCAGGAGTTGATTGTCATAGATCGAACGCCGGAGGGGTTTGTTGAGCGCGTACACGACCGCGTGAAATTTGTGCCGTTATTGTCGGGAACTTCTGTGCGCTGAGCCTTATGCAAAAGTCTGAAAACCCCACGTCTAGAGCACAGGTTATCCAAACAACTCGTCTTGGTGTCTTTCTGCGCGGGGGTTGTATGGGTTTGGCGGAACTCGTGCCCGGAATATCCGGAGGGACAATAGCGTTTGTTACGGGGATCTATAGTGAGTTGGTCACCTCGTTAGCGAGCTTCGGTCCGCATTCCGTTAGATTGCTAAGCCAGCCCCAAATGTTTTGGCAGTATCATAATCTTGGCTTTCTACTGAGCTTAGCCGTTGGTATGGGCGCTGGGATAATCGCGTTCGCGCCGGTGGTGAGGTTCCTCTTGGCCGAGGCCGCACCGCTGCTGTGGGCATTCTTTTTCGGATTGATATTGGCCTCTGCAGTTGTTATCGGACGTGCCCGCAGTCTCGCGGTCTTAGCGCGTTATGGCACGCTAGGAGCGATTCTCGGTTTGGCTTTTTTAATGTTACCGATTGGCCAGATTCAGAGCTCGTGGATTGCGCTGTTCATTGCTGGTGCAGTTGCGGTTTGCGCCTGGATACTGCCGGCGGTGTCTGGCAGCTTTGTATTGTTGTTACTTGGTTTGTACGACGATGTCATTGTCGCGATCGCGGATTTGGATGTGCTGAAGCTATCGGCGGTCGCATTGGGCTGCGCTGTTGGCCTTGCCTTGTTTGTGCGCGTGTTGTCGTGGCTGATCACGCATCACGAGGATCGTCTTTTGTCGCTGTTGACCGGATTCATGGTTGTGGCGCTGGCAAAGCTTTGGCCCTGGCAAAATAGTGACGCGGCAACTCTGATGGAGAGTTTCCTATGGCCGGCGGAATATGTTTCTCTCAGCGGGCAATCGGCGTATCTGGCTGGAGTTTTGCCTGCAGTCAGCATGGGTGTAATCGTATTGTGGTTGATGCAGCGCGTCGCATATCGGGCATAGCCTATATCGCACTGCTGTTGTGCTTAGCGGGCTGTGTGCCGCTTGGCACACCGATGGTCAGCGAAGTCTCGCGTACGCAAACAATAACAGGTGATGTCTTTATCGTTCGTAAGGGCGACACGCTTTATTCTATTGCTTGGCGTTCAGGCAAAGATTACAAAGAATTGGCGAAAATCAACGACATTGCGGCACCCTATGTAATTTTTCCGGGTCAGCGTTTGCGATTGGTGGCGCCACCGGTAGCAAAAACTGCGCGAAAGCCCACGTCAATAAAGCCTGCTGCTGCGCAAGATCGAACCGCTAAAATCAGCGAAACTCCTGCATCAGTCGCGTCTTCTAGACAAGAAAAAGCTAAACCCAAACCCAAACCCAAACCCAAACCCAAACCTAAACCTAAGACTCAAACGAGTGCGACCGTGGTCGCTAAAACGGTGTCGAAGAAGCCTGCAAAATCTAACAAGCGTGCGCCCTTAGTGTGGGTGCGGCCGATTAAACAGGCCCCGAGTGTTGGTTTCGGTAACGGCAGCAAGGGTTGGGATTATCAGATTCAATCGAAAATCAGAATGCGCAGTGCGTCAGGTGGGAATGTGGTGTATGCCGGAAATGGTATCGCCGGATACGAGCGCCTAGTGATTGTTAAACACACGGGCAATTTGCTCAGCGCGTATAGTTTTAATGGCCGTATCTTAGTTAGCGAGCAGCAAACCGTGCGAACCGGGCAATCGCTGGCGGAACTTGTGTCGCGCAATAACAATAATCAAAAGGTACATTTTGAGCTTCGCCGCGACGGTAAGCCGATTAATCCAAAGAGCTTGATCAAGCCGAGATAGCAATTAAGAGGTCACGCGCCGCCAATGCAAATGTGCGGCGGGGAAAAACTAGCGTTCCAAAAGTGCAAGCTTGCCCGGCTTACCATTCCATTCCTCGGCATCTTCAGGCGAGTCTTTGATTTCGCTTATGTTTGGCCAGATTTCGGCCAACTCAGCATTCAATTCTAAGAACTGTTGCTGGTCTTCGGGTACTTCGTCTTCCGAAAAAATTGCATCCACTGGGCACTCTGGCTCGCATAGTGCGCAGTCGATGCATTCGTCTGGATGAATGACTAGCATGTTGGGCCCCTCGTAAAAGCAGTCGACAGGACATACTTCAACACAGTCGGTGTGTTTACACTTGATGCAGTTTTCGCCGACGATGAAGGTCACAAGAGGGCTCCTTGGGTGAGAGGGCGCGTAGTTTAACGAATGTGCAAGGGCAGTCCAACGCTCAAGCCGCAGCTATAGCGATAAGACAAGCGGTGTCTAATGGCTGTTGCTCCAGAGCTATATAGAGCATGGTTGCGCGGCTGAGTCTAGCCTCCTATGGTGTCTATTCCCCTAGTTTCGAGGCTTGATCATGCAGTTGTTGGATCAGAGCTAATGCCTGCATGGGTGTCATGTCGTTAGGTCTGGCCCGCCGCAATTGTTGAAGTAACTCTGCAGATTCTGGATCTGGAGTGGGCGGTGCGGGGATGTGATCGACTGCAAATAAGTCGTTTTGAAGCGGTTGCAGATTAGCTTGTTCGAAGCTGGCAAGACGTTGACGTGCAACGGTTAACACCGCATCTGGAAGACCGGCTAATTTTGCGACTTCGATGCCATAGCTCTGGCTCGCCGGCCCGGCCTTGACCTGATACAAAAACACGATGTCACCGGCATGCTCTTTGGCGTTCAAATGCAGATTGCTAACGTTACTGCATAAGGCGGGCAGCGTAGTGAGTTCAAAGTAGTGGGTTGCAAATAAGGTCAGCGCATTGGCATTTTGTGCTAAGTGTTGAGCACATGCCCATGCGAGCGCAAGACCGTCGTAGGTGCTCGTGCCGCGTCCAATCTCGTCCAGCAGCACCAGACTATTGGCGCTGGCCTGATGCAGTATCTGAGCGGTCTCTGTCATCTCTACCATGAAGGTCGAGCGTCCGCTGGTGAGGTCATCGGCAGCACCGATGCGGGTAAAAATACGATCTATCGGGCCCAGGGTGACTGCCTGCGCAGGGGTATAACTGCCGCAATAGGCCAGCAAGCATATGAGCGCGGTTTGACGCATGAACGTTGATTTACCGCCCATGTTGGGGCCAGTAATGATGGCCATACTGGCGTCGCTGCTCAGATCAAGGTCATTGGCGATGAACGCTTCAGTAGAGGCCGCGCGGACAACCGGGTGCCAACCCTGTTGTATCTGGATTGTCGTTTCGTCGGAGAATACAGGGCAGCAGAAATCGAGCGTCTTGGCTCGCTCGGCAAAGCATGCGAGCACATCGCTTTCGGCCAGTGCGTTGGCGGCTTTGCGTAGACGTGTGGAGTGGTTTGCCAGATCAATTAATAAATCGCCGAATAATGTGCGCTCTAACTGCATTGACTTGCTTTGGCTGCTTAACGCCTCTTCTTCGAACGTCTTCAGTTCTGGCGTAATGTAGCGCTCGGCATTTTTCAGCGTCTGGCGTCGTGTGTAGTCCTCTGGGATTTCGCCCTGAGCAGCTTTCGATGTTTCGATGTAATAACCGTGTACTCGGTTGTAGCCAACTTTCAGCGAACTGATACCGGTTCGCTCGCGCTCGCGCAGTTCCATACTTGCAAGCCAATCAGCTGAGTGATTGGTCAGCTCACGCAACCTGTCGAGCTCAGCGTTGTAGCCGCTGGCAATAACACCGCCTTCCCGCAGCGTTACCGGCGGATTTTCTACTACAGCGTGGCTTAACAAGACGGCGAGATCATCGAATCCAATCAGTTGCACAGCCAGATGTTCGCTGTGCGTGTTGTCGATACTTCTCAGCGCGTTTTCTACGTTGGGTAGTTGATTCAGAGTATCTCGTAATCGCGCGAGGTCACGCGGGAGGGCTGAGCCTAAATCGATGCGGGTCAGAATTCGCTGCAGATCACCGATGGGCTGTAGGTTTTCGCGTATTTTTGAGAAAGCATTATCGTCCAGCGCCTGAGTCACCCAATGCTGTCTCTGAGTAATCGTATTTAAGTTTCGGCTGGGCTCGTGCAACCACCGTTGTAACAGCCTACTGCCCATCGCGGTGACGCAACTGTCCATAAGACTAAGCAAAGTGTGGTCAGTCGCGCCGTTACTGCGAACATCGATTTCAAGGTTGCGGCGAGAATGTGCATCGAGACCGATAATCTGCTGAGACTCACGGAAAACAATGTGCTGCAAAAAATGCAGATCCTGGCACTGGGTTGACTTGGCATAGTGCAGTGCCGCGGCACCGGCGCCAAGGCAGGGCGCGTCGGCGAGTAATCCGGTGCGTGAAAGTACATTGCTGCCAAAGTGCTGCTGTAAATCAGCCAAGGCGGCGCGCTGGTGAAAACGGGCGTCGTCAATGGATCTGCAGGTTAGGTTTGGCAGCGTTGTCGAGAGCCCCTGAGTATGCGATTCGGGCAGCAATAGCTCGCTGGGACGCAGTTGCTGGATGTAATCCGCAAGGTGTTCTACCGCAGGGATTTCCAACAACTCAAGTTGGCCACTGGAAAGATCGAGGAGAGCGAGTCCAGCCGCTTGAGCGTTGGGGTTAATGGCGAGAATAGCGCTGCGCTGATGACCTGCAAGCAGCCCCTCGTCGGTTAAAGTGCCCGGCGTAATGATCCGTTGCACCTCCCGAGCGACGGGGCCCTTGGTGGTCGCCGGGTCGCCTGTCTGCTCACATACCGCGACTGAGCGTCCGATACTTACAAGCTTAGCCAGATAGCTTTCTGCAGCATGGTACGGTACGCCGCACATGGGAATAGGCTGACCATCGCTCTGTCCTCGCGCGGTGAGGGTGATATCTAAGAGTTCAGCTGCTGTCTTTGCATCGTCGAAAAACAGCTCATAAAAGTCGCCCATACGGTAAAACAGCAAGTCGAGCGGATAATCAGCTTTTATGGCTAGATACTGTTGCATCATTGGCGTGTGGCCTTGCATCGATGCGGCTGTTTTGGCGGGAGAAGTTTCGGCCATGACATTAAGATTTGGTAGCGAAGGGCTAGTGAACACAGGCCAACCAGTTTCGTCAACTGCGATATAGGTTAGGCAGTAAATATGGGCCTTTTTTCATGGTCATTGTAGGAAAACAGATCCTCGTCGCGAAAACAGTGGAAAAATCGTTGCACACCACTACTGAATGCTTATACAGTAGTCTCATTGGAGTTCGAGAATGTTTGTTCGGGCCAATTGCGCAACCCGATTAGGCGTTGAGCGTACTAGGCCGCAAGGTTAACAGCTGCATGAGCTTACTAGCCTCAGCCTAAAAAGTCGGCGAAACATAACCCGTCTCTAAGAAAGATTTCATTGCAAGCGAGGCACTGACCATGGCACAGAAAAAACAAGATTCTTCACAAGGCATAGACAACAACCCAGAAAAAGACCGGGCTCTTTCCGCCGCTCTCGCGCAGATTGAGCGGCAGTTTGGTAAGGGCTCAATGATGCGCTTGGGTGACCAAGAGCAGATCGCGATACCCTCGGTTTCAACGGGTTCTCTCGGTTTGGATGTCGCGTTGGGAATTGGTGGTCTGCCGCGAGGCCGTGTGGTTGAGATTTATGGGCCAGAATCTTCGGGTAAAACCACGTTGACCTTGCAAGTCATTGCTGAGGCACAAAAAGTTGGCGGAACCTGTGCCTTTATCGATGCTGAGCACGCACTAGATCCCCAATACGCTCAGGCACTTGGTGTTGACACGGACAACCTGCTGGTTTCACAACCTGACACTGGTGAACAGGCGCTAGAAATCTGTGACATGCTGGTGCGCTCAGCTGCAGTAGACGTTGTCGTTGTAGACTCGGTTGCCGCGCTCACACCAAAAGCGGAAATCGAAGGTGAGATGGGAGATACCCATGTTGGTCTGCAAGCTCGCTTGATGAGCCAGGCCCTGCGAAAAATGACGGGTAACATTAAACAATCAAATACAATGGTGATTTTCATTAATCAAATCCGTATGAAGATCGGCGTGATGTTTGGGTCTCCAGAGACTACAACCGGCGGTAATGCACTTAAATTCTACTCCTCAGTTCGATTAGACATACGCCGTATTGGGGCGGTTAAGAATGGTGACGAGGTCGTGGGCAACGAAACGCGTGTCAAAGTTGTCAAAAACAAAGTAGCGCCGCCTTTTCGGCAGACCGAATTTCAGATTTTGTATGGGGTAGGCATTCATCGCACTGGCGAAATACTTGAGTTGGGCGTGCAGCAGAGCGTGGTTGAAAAGTCGGGCGCTTGGTATTCCTATAAAGGTGATCGAATTGGCCAAGGCCGCAAGAACGCGGCAGATTTTCTTGATGACAACCCAGTGATGAAAGAGGAAATAGAGAGCACCATACGGCAACAATTAATGCCTCAATTGAATGCTTCTGAAGCTACTGCCGAAGTTTTGATTCCAGAAGCATCGCAGGAGAGTTTGAGTTAAGAGGATCTTTCAGATAACGAGTTACTGCCCTGATGAAAGACCAAGAGATGCAGCATGCGGCGACTAGGCAGCAAGCCGCAAGGGTGTATAACTCGGGGTTAAACCTGCTGGCTCGGAGAGAGCACAGTAGTCAAGAGCTTAAGCAGAAATTAGGCCGGCGTTTTCCTGACGCGCTGGTGGATAAAGCTTCGGCAGCGCTTGAACGGAATGGGCTGTTGAGTGATGAACGATTTGCCGAGGCGCTAATCCATTCTCGTAAGTCTAAAGGCTACGGTCCTCGCCATATCGCTCAGGAGTTGGCGCAAAAAGGTGTGTCGAAGGAGTTAATAAAAGACTGTTTAGACGAAAAAGACACTCAATGGGTGAGACTCGCAGTTGAGGTGGCGTTCAAAAAAGTGCGCACGACGTCGCGACTGGCCCAAGCATTTTCTGAGCTTGAGGATGAGGAAGGCAGTGCTGAAGAGATTCGTGAGCACCAGCAACAAAAGTTTCTGGCACGGCAAAAACTCTCGGCATTTTTAGCTCGACGTGGCTTTTCCTCTGAAATTGTGCGAGCCGCCTTAGTCGAAGAATTCTCTTTGAGTTAGAGTTTTTTGGGTAGTTGCCCTGAATTTCTGCAGTCTCTTGCCGTCTATTTTTATAGGGCTAGGGATGCCTAGGAGTCTGGGGTAGCGTCAAGCAGCGCGGGATCGGTTTCTCCTCTATAATCCTCGCGTCTTAACGTCTAAGTTCTTAGTTTTATGAATACCGCCGAGTTGCGCGCTGCATACTTGTCCTTCTTCGAATCCAAGGGGCACAAAGTCGTGTCTTCAAGTTCGCTCGTCCCGCATAACGACCCGACGTTACTGTTCACCAATGCCGGCATGAACCAGTTTAAAGATCCGCTGCTGGGTAAAATGGATCCGGGCTATACAAAAGCTACGTCGGCGCAGCGTTGTGTTCGCGCTGGCGGTAAGCACAACGACCTTGAAAACGTTGGGTATACGGCGCGGCACCATACCTTTTTCGAAATGATGGGCAATTTTAGTTTTGGCGATTATTTCAAGGAAGAGACTATCAGTTGGGCTTGGGAGTTCACTACTGAAGTTCTGGGTCTAGACAAAGATAAGATTACGGTCACTGTCCATCCGACAGACGACGATTCTCGGGCTCTGTGGCGCGACAAAATTGGCGTGCCGGCAGATCGAATCATCGATCTAGAGGAAAATTTTTGGACCATGGGTGACACAGGCCCATGCGGGCCTTGCACAGAATTATTTTACGATCACGGCCCCGACGTTCCCGGTGGCCCACCAGGTTCGCCGGAAGAAGACGGTGATCGTTTTATTGAATTTTGGAATTTGGTTTTTCCTCAGTTTGATCGCTCAGCAGAGGGCGACTTGGCGCCCTTGCCACAAGCGGGTGTTGATACAGGTATGGGCCTTGAGCGAATGGCGGCAATTTTGCAAGGTGTTCATAGTAACTACGAAATAGATCTGTTCAAAAATATCATGCTTGCTGCCGGTGGCTATGCGGGCATTGACAATCCGACGGAAGTTTTGAACACCGCATCTTTAAGAGTTATTGCTGATCATATTCGAAGTAGTGCGTTTTTGATTGCTGATGGGGTTAAACCGGGTAATGAAGATCGAGCATACGTATTACGCAGAATTATCCGCCGCGCCCTGCGGCATGGTTATAAGCTAAATATTCGCGAACCCTTTTTTCATAAACTAGTGCGCGTGTTGGTGGAGGAAATGGGAGAGGCCTATCCGATTCTAGTGCAGCAAGAATCTACTATTTCCGCCGCTCTTGCGGATGAAGAGGCACGCTTCAGTACAACGCTTAATCAGGGTATGGAATTACTCAAGGGCGAACTCGGCGAATTGCAAGGCGATACGCTGCCAGGACACACGGCATTTAAGCTGTATGACACCTACGGCTTTCCAGTCGATCTTACTGCGGATGTTGCGCGCGAATTGGGTCTTAAGGTTGATCAAGAGGGGTTTGATCAAGCGATGGAAGCGCAGCGCCAGCGGGGTCGGGCCGCCACCAGCTTCGGCACTAATCTGGGACAGAAAATTCATGTTAGCGAGCCCGTTGAATTTACTGGCTACGATAAGCTTGAGGGTGCAGCCCGGGTTATTGCGGTCTTTGATGAACAAGGCGACAGTGTGGCCCAGCTTAAATCTGGCGAAGTTGGCATTGTTGTTACCGATAAGACGCCCTTTTACGCAGAGTCTGGCGGGCAAGTTGGTGACATTGGGCGAATCGCTGGGGATACCTTTGAATTTCGCGTGACAGATACCCAAATTAGTGCCGCGCAGCATTTGCACATTGGCACCGTTGCGAGTGGAGCAATTGAATCTGGAGTTTCGGGTGTCGCGGCGGTGGCTCCTTTAGAGCGTGATCGCACACGCGCGAATCACTCTGCGACTCACTTACTGCATGCCGCGTTGCGTTCGGTATTGGGTACGCATGTGCAGCAAAAAGGATCACTGGTTAATGCCGAAAAATTGCGCTTCGATTTTTCTCATGAAGGTAGCGTGAGCCGGGAACAGCTCGCGCAAATTGAAGACCAGGTTTGTGAGCAGGTTCGCAACAACACTGCCGTTGATACGCGGTTAATGTCTTATGAAGACGCTGTTGCCGGCGGCGCGATGGCGCTGTTTGGTGAAAAGTATGCGGATCAGGTTCGGGTGTTGAACATGGGCAGTGGTTACTCCGTGGAACTGTGTGGCGGTACTCACGTTCAGCGAACGGGCGACATCGGAGGTTTTAAAATCCAACTTGAAACTGGAATTGCTGCAGGCGTTAGACGTATCGAGGCTGTTACTGGTCAGGCTGCAGTCGACCATTCGCGGTTGTTGGAAGAGCGACTGTTTATGGCAAGTGAGCAATTGAAAACTAATCCTGCAGAGCTTGTTGATCGGATTGTGCATGTGGTTGGGGAAAACAAGGCCCTGGTAAAAGAGATCGAAGCCCTAAACCAAAAAGTAGCGACCGCACAAAGTAGTGATTTAGGTGACACGATTGAAATGATTAATGGCGTTGCGGTGCTAGTGGCGGCGGTGCAAGGGGACAGTAAAGCGGTCATGCAAACGCTGGATACCCTCCGTTCCAAGACGCCAGAAAACAGCGTTTTTGTTTTAGCGAACATTGCAGGTGGTAAAGTAGGGTTGGTGGTAGCGGTGAGTAAAGAGTTGAGCGCACGTATTCCAGCACCAGACCTTCTTAATAGTATTGGACATTTGGTTGGAGCCAAGGGCGGCGGCCGACCTGATCTGGCCCGGGCCGGTGGCGGCAGCAATCCTGATGGGATTGAGGCGTTGGTTGTCGCAGCAAAAGAATGGCTTCAAGAACAATTGAGTTGATATGGCGCTGATCGTTCAAAAATACGGAGGCACTAGTGTCGGTGACGTCGAGCGTATTCAAGGCGTAGCGCAGCGCGTGGCACGATACAAGCAAGCAGGTCATGACGTTGTGGTGGTGGTATCTGCCATGTCAGGAGAAACGAACCGCTTGATGGCTTTGGGGCAGGCTACTGGCGGAGAAAAGCCCGATGCTCGCGAACTCGATGTGCTGCTCGCCTCGGGAGAGCAAGTTACGATAGCGTTGCTGAGTATGGCGCTTGGGCAAATTGGTATTTCGGCTCGTTCTTTTCTCGGTGATCAAATAGCGGTGCAAACCGATTTTGCACACGGAAAGGCCCGCATAGAGGCCATCGATACGCAAAATTTGTCGTCCAGCTTGAAGCAAGGTTCCGTGCCAGTAGTTGCTGGTTTTCAAGGCGTTAACGCGGACGGTGATATCACCACCCTCGGCCGCGGCGGTTCTGATACCTCAGCTGTGGCCTTAGCGGCTGCGTTACAGGCTGACGAATGTGAAATTTGCACTGATGTTGATGGGGTATATACCGCGGATCCGCGCATCATCGGCAATGCGCGCCGTCTTCGGCAAATAACCTTTGAAGAAATGCTTGAACTGGCAAGTCTAGGTTCAAAAGTTTTGCATCCTCGGTCGGTAGAATTTGCCGGCCGTTATAAAGTGCCGCTCAGAGTCCTTGCAACTTTCCAAGAAGGCCCGGGCACGCTGATTACTATGGAGACGGAAAACATGGAACAAGCGATTGTGTCCGGCATCGCGCATGCATTAGACGAAGCTAAAATCACGGTTGCCGGTGTTCCTGATGTGCCAGGTATCGCATCGTTGATACTAGGACCCATCGGGCGCAAAAACATCGAAGTTGACATGATTTTGCAGAACACTGGGGCCGATGGACTCACGGACTTTACGTTTACGGTCAAACGTCAAGATTTTACTGAAGCACTTACGACGCTTGAAAGTGTCGCTCAGGAAATTAATGCTCGCGAGATCAGTGGCGATGACGCTATAGCGAAGGTTTCAATCGTTGGTGTTGGTATGCGATCCCACGCAGGTGTAGCGACCCGTATGTTCGACGCACTCGCTGAAGAGAACATCAATATCCAAATGATCTCAACGTCGGAGATCAAAATATCGGTTGTTGTGGCAGAACGCTATATGGAACTGGCCGTAAGAGCGTTGCATGCTGAGTTCGAACTGCATGATGAAGCTACGGCCGTGGTCGACGCGTAATCGCGAAAATGTTTGTAAGGGATGGCGATGAACTGGCATAGAGACGATTTGGTCGAACACTTTGTAGCGGCATTGGATAAAGCACAAATAGAGCATGCACCTTTTTCGCATTTGTATGCGGTGGATCTTTTTCCTGAAGACGTCTATGGCCACTTAGTTGAGATGCTGCCGCATGTGCAGGGGTATAAGTCGCTGAATCATCGCGACGCGATGCGCAGTGATGGCACCAGTACGCGTGAAGTGCTGCCCTTCAACGAAACGTTTCTGGCGCCGTTGCCCGAGGTGCAAAGAGAGTTTTTCCAACTTTTGCGGTCAGTTCTTGACGATCGCCGTATTGGCGAAAAATATTTTGAATTGTTGGCGCCAGATCTTGCAAAGCGCACTGCCGCAAGCATTCCATCAGATGTTGAGGCGTACCCAAAGTCCGGGCTATTTCGCGATGCGTCGGGTTATAAAATTCAGCCCCATAAGGATATTAATACCAAGATTGTGACGACCCAGCTGTATTTGCCCGCAAATGAGCAGCAGCGAGATTTTGGAACCACGCTGTATACACGTTCGCTAAAAGGTAGGGTCATCCGTGAGTTAAATAAAATAACTGGCACTCAACGACGAGAGTTTGATCCGTTAAAAACATTTCCCTTCCTGCCAAATTCAGGCTACGCGTTCATCGTTGGTAAAAAGAGCTGGCACGGTAGAGAGCCGGTTCCTGAGGGCTTGGGTGAGCGTTACTCACTGATGAATATCTATTACAGTCGCGCAGACGTGCCGTTTTACGATAAGTAAACCGTGGTCTCAAGCGATCTCCCTTGTCGCTTTATTTCGGCATTGAGTTCGGGAATGCAACTGCGAGCTGTGAAGAGTGGCAGTGGACCCTCAGCGTTATAGAGTTATTAGCAGCGGATTGTTCGTATGTTTTTCGATTATGCTATCCGGTAGCGTTACCAGGAGGGAGTAATGGGTAAGTCTGCTGGGAATTTTGCGCATTCAGAAGCCTTAGTCGAGCATCGTCTAGGCGGCGCGCAGATACAGAGTTGGCGCGATAGGGGGTTCACGCTAGTTCATGATTTATTGCCCGATGCCCTGTTGCGAACGTTACAGGGTGATGCGTTAGACTTTTATCCAGAACCGGGAACCGCTGCGGCGACGCACTTCAACAATTTCGGTAGCGGTCAGAAATTTGTCTTTCCAGCGGAATCTTCAGCGTGTAATGCGGTCACCCTACATCCGCATTTGCTTCAAGCAGTGGCAGATCTTTTGGGGGTTGGCCCGTGTGATTTACGCCTAACTCAATCTGACCTTTGGCCTAAATACGGGAATGGCGATTCGGATGATGCGTTGGATAACACTGATCAGCGTATTCACTGCGATTACCCAAATCACTCTCTGGTGCATCCACCGGAGTGGGATAATCCGGAAGCGGTAGAGATCATCATTTATCTGAACGATTATGACGAGTGTGAAGGGGCGACGGCCGTTGTCCCAAGAGACGGACAGAGTGACCCTGCCTATCCATGGCCGATTGTGCAAACGCCGGGTGTTGCCGGTTTGGATTATGTAAACGATCGCGATAAAGCCGAAGCCTATATGGCCGAACACAATCCCGAGGCGGCGGATTTCCGCGAAAAACATTTGTATGCGCGGGAATTAGTGGCCGAATATAAGTTTGGTTCAGTACTATTTTATCGCCATGACACGTGGCACAGAGGTCGGCCGGTAAAAGCGAATGCTCTGCGGTTGGTGCAAAATCTGACGTTCACTAAGATCGGCTGCGATTGGCTAAACGTATTACATCCGGGCTGGTGCTGGTCCATGTACCGACGCGATAAGTTAATGGAGAAGCTAGTTGCCCAAGCAACGGTGGACCAGCGTAGTGTGCTTGGGTTCCCGCCGCCAGGGCATAGTTATTGGACGTCTCGAACCCTTGCCGCTGTGGAAGCCCGCTATCAAGCGTTTGGTATAGACATGTCGCCTTACTATGCCCCGCTAGCCGAATTGAAATAAGCCCCGAGAGCATGTTCCTATGAAGTCCAAAATTATGGCGGCTGATTATGTGATTGTCGGTGCGGGTTCGGCGGGGTGTGTCCTCGCCAGTCGATTGTCAGAGGACGAAAACTGCTCGGTAATACTGATTGAGGCGGGTGGCACGGATCAACGCTTGATTGTCAAAATGCCCTCGGCTTTTTACTTACCCATGCAAAGTAAGTCGTTGAATTGGGGCTATCGTAGTGAACCGGAGCCTCATATGAATAATCGGCGCTTGGATTGTCCTCGCGGTCGAGGCTTGGGCGGCTCTTCGTCCATCAATGGCATGGTCTATGCCCGCGGGCATGCAAAGGATTTTGCCCGATGGGAGGCGTTGGGAGCACAGGGGTGGGGGTACGATGCGGTATTACCTTACTTTAAGAAAGCTCAAGGATCGCGTTCTGGGAGCGCTGCTGAACTCGCTAGAGGATTTGATGGCCCGTTGACGACCACTAACGGGACAATGACCAACCCTCTTTACGCTCATTTTATTGACGCTGCTCAGCAGGCGGGCTATCCGTATCGTGCGGACCTCAATGATGGCGAGCAGGAAGGCTTTGGTCCTTTGCCAATGACCGTAGCTGATGGCATTCGACAGTCCAGTGCGCGGGCCTATCTGCCCACGTCGCGGGCGAATTTACGAGTGCTAAAGAAAAGCCTGGTTACCAAAATCGATATCCAACAGGGTTCAGCCTGTGCTGTTGAATTGAAGCATCGCCGGCAAAGACTGCGTGTTGAGGCCTTGCAAGAAGTTATTGTTTCGGCCGGTGCGATCAACTCTCCCCAGCTACTGATGCTGTCGGGCGTTGGTGATGCCGATCAGCTCCGCCGATTCGGTATAGATGCCATCGTAGATTCTCCAAACGTCGGACAGAATTTGATGGACCACCTCGAGGTCTATGTGCAGCAGGCTTGCGCCCAGCCGTTGTCACTATATAAAGATCTTGGGTGGATAGGGCGTCTCAAGATTGGCGCGCGTTGGTTGTATGACCAAACCGGGCTTGGTGCGACGAATCACTTTGAAGCGGGAGGTTTTATCCGCAGCTGCGCAAGTCAGCCTTATCCAGATATTCAGTTTCACTTTTTGCCGGCAGCGATGTCGTACGATGGCAGCAGTAAAGCGCAACAGCACGGTTTCCAAGCCCATGTAGGACCGATGTTGCCGCGCAGTCGCGGAGCAGTGACACTGAGCAGTGCTGATCCTTTGTGCGCGCCGAGAATAGCGTTCAATTATCTTAGCGATCGAGAAGATTGGCGGGTTTTTCGCGAGGCCATTAGAGCCACGCGACGTATTTTCTCTCAGCCTGCTTTGGCCGCCGTAGCCGGCAATGAGCTTAGCCCCGGACCCAACGCCCAAACCGATGCGCAGTTAGATGAATTTATTCGCGCTCGTGCAGAAAGCGCATATCACCCCTGTGGCACCTGTCGTATGGGTAGTGATCAGGGCGCTGTGGTGGATGTGCTTGGTCGGGTAAATGGCATCGACTGCTTGCGAGTAGTGGATGCGTCGATCTTTCCGCATATTACAAACGGCAACTTAAATGCTCCGACCATCATGCTCGCAGAGAAGTTGGCCGACGTGGTGCGAGGTAGGGTGAGCAGTGCTCAAGTTTCGGCGATGTTGGTTTAGGTCGAGTTTTGGGTTGTCGTGGTTGCTTGGTTTGTGTGCAGATAAAAGAGCGAGATTGTTATGGAGGACGCCATCCGGTTTATGCCGCTAACCCCTAGCATTGGTGCCGAGGTCGCAGGTGTTGATTTAGCGCGATCTACGCAGTCGCAGATTGACTTGATAAGAAGCGCGTTCTCACAGCATAAAGTACTCGTTTTTCGTAACCAGAGTATAAGCGCTGAACAGCAGAAAGCGTTCGCCAGGAAATTTGGGCCCTTGCATATTCATCCTCGCTATAGCCATTTGGGCGCTGAGGGTGATCCTGAGTTATTCATGATCAACACCCACGCTGAGTCAAAGTACACTAATGGGGAGGCTTGGCACTCAGATGTGTCGTGTGATGCGGTGCCGCCGTTTGCCTCTCTGCTCTATGTGGAGCAACCGCCACCACAGGGCGGTGGAGATACGTTATTTGCCAACATGTGTGAAGCCTACGAAGGGCTTTCGTCGTCTGTTAAACATTGGTTGATAGGAATGCGAGCTGAGCATGATGGGCGCAAGGATCTGGCTGCCTACAATGTTCGATTAACTCCTGAGCAAAGTTATCCGCGCGCAGTCCATCCGGTGGTGACTCGGCACCCCGAAACAGGCAAGCCAATACTCTTTGTGAATGGAAGTTTTACGAGCAAAATCATAGGGTTAGGTCGAGCAGAGAGCGATGCCATTCTGGCGATGCTGTGTACCCATATAGAGAGGAATCCGCGTTGGCAGTGTCGAGTGCGTTGGTCGCCGCAAACACTGGTGATGTGGGATAACCGCTGCACTCAGCACCGTGCGGTCTGGGACTATTACCCGCATAGTCGGTATGCACGTCGTGTAACGGTACGCTGTTCGCAAGCGCCCTCAGCGTATTAAGACTCGGTCATTTATATTTGATGCTTAGGCTAAGCGTGCTCGCAATCGATGGCGCGGCAAGCACGGTAGTTGATTAAATGCGCCGATGCGACGGTAAGTGCCCCGAAAACAGTTAACGCGGTTTCGCCAACTTCACCCAGACCCAAGGTTTCGGCGAACGCAGCGGAGCCCAGCAGTACAAGGCCAGCTAAACCGAGGGCAATAACCCGTAAGCCTCTATGTTTGCGGCAACCCAAGCCTAAAGCGAGTGTGCTGGTTGGCACCACCAGAGCAATAAGAGCGAGGTGGAAGCTTTCGTCCGCGAATGCAAGCGTGGCGACGACCGGTGCCACACTGATGAGCAGCGGTATTGCAAGGCAGTGCAAAAGGCATAAGGCCGAGAGGCCGATCGAAAATCTATCTAGAAGTCCTGTTACCATGTGAATTCTCCCTATGCGGTTAGGGCACAGTCCTTACATAAGCACTCGAGCTCTACCTGCTTATTCATTAGCTGAAAACCTAAAGTCTCTAATCTATTCGCAAACGCCTCGCTTAGCGGATTTGCAATTCCTATTTCTTCGACGCGGTCGCAGGCCTTGCATACCAGAAACTGTGCCGCGTCATGGCTATGATCGCTGTCGACATGCGCGCACGCGATAAATTTATTTGTGGTTCTCAGTCGATGCACAAGTCCGACAGTTTGAAGAAATTCTAAGATGCGATAAACGGACATGGGAAAGAGTGTGATTCCAAATGCTTCCTTACAATTGTCCGCTAACTCGTACGCCGACATAGCCTTATCTAACTGGATGAGGCAGGTGAGCACTTGACGTCGTTTAAGGGTTAATTTCTCTCCTTGCGCAACGCAGTGTTCGGCTGCTCGTTGTAAAATAAGTTCGGTATCCAATGGTCTGCCTCAAATTATGCGTCAATAGTTGATGTTATCGGTTTATTTGTAATTATCGGTCTGCTTTTAAGGTTTCATCCTGAACTGTAAGATCGGGCTACGGCGTATGCTTTCCAAGCGGGAAATAAGCTTAAGATAAGAGTGGTCAGGTAAATCAATCCTAGGGCGATGAAACTAGACGGATAAAATATCTGCAAAGACAGCGCCATCCCCAGTTCGCTCGCGAGTAGGTTGTTTGCAACAGCAATCGCGCCGACGAGGCCAGTAACAGCCAGAACGATGCCCACAGTAACAATAAGCATCGACTCGATAATCAATAAAGCAACGATGAAGCCCGAGGGCGCACCGATGCTGCGAAGAATTTCGATTTCTCTTTTTCGCTCTCGCATGGACGCCAACATCATTGCGTTTAACCCGAACAAAGCGGAGATAAACACCAATATTGATATGCCCCGTAGAATATTTTCCACGCCACCTACGAGGCTCCATAACTGTGCTAAGGCGAAACCGGGCAAGATCGCGAGTAGCGCTTCGTCAGTGAACTCATTAATCGCCCGCTGAACCTGTAGAGTAAACGCCGCTGAGTCGAGCCCGACTAGCAGTGCTGTTACCGTCCCGATCGGTGGGTGGTCGTGATCATGGTCTTGCCGCTCGGCGCTGTGGTGCTTTTCATCTTTGTCATGCTC
>ERZ802830.8-NODE-8-length-144565-cov-14.043_pt1 | contig 144565 bp, 129 predicted proteins | sample MGYA00345654_ERZ802830 | MGnify/ENA primary metagenome ERZ802830 (study PRJEB30503, sample SAMEA104212375) | marine metagenome | biome: Westerlies Biome; feature: [SRF] surface water layer (ENVO:00010504) within the epipelagic zone...; material: water (ENVO:00002006)...
AAAAAGATTTTTATTAAAATCTTATTGTAAGCCCTTTTTCACTATATTTATATGGGGTTTTTTAGCATAAAAATAATAAATTATCAAAAAGACAATACGAAATAAAATAACTTATTTTCTATTTAGTTTTGTGTAAAGTTACGCATATCCCATAATTAGTCAGCAGTCGTTAAAATATCACTATATATTGAGTCGACGACTGAGGTCGTAGATTCTCAACACGCATCTAATTTCTGCCAATCATTACAAATAACTATCCTTTTTAGTGAACAACCACATCCTCAGGGGGTGAAACACCCGACGTCCCCACCCGATCGCCCACTATCAATCCATCTGGGCCAACTGTTATTTGAACTGAATCATTATCATCAATATCTCCTGACAATAACATTTCAGCTATTGGGTTTTGTATTGCGTTTTGGATTACCCTTTTAAGAGGTCGAGCACCAAAAACTGGGTCATATCCCTCATTTGCCAACCACGCTTTAGCCCTCATATCCAGATCGATTTGTATATTTCTAGAATTCAAACGTTTTGCCAGTCTTTTTAGTTGAATATCAACGATTGCTGACATCTCTTCTCTCAAAAGCCTATCAAAAACCAGTATTTCATCTAGACGATTCAAAAATTCGGGCCTGAAATGAGCTCTCACTGCATCCATTACATCTCTCTTTGCTTCAGACGAATTTGAGCCTTCGGGTAATTGGCTAAGGGCTTGTGCCCCCAGATTAGATGTCAAAATAATGAGTGTTTGTTTAAAATCTACTACCCGCCCATGACTATCAGTAAGCATTCCATCATCAAGAACTTGGAGTAAAATATTGAAAACATCCGGGTGCGCTTTTTCAACTTCATCAAAAAGAACTACTTGATAAGGCCTACGCCTAACTGCTTCAGTCAGCACGCCACCTTCATCATACCCAACATAGCCCGGCGGAGCTCCAATCAAACGCGCAACCGAATGCTTCTCCATGAATTCAGACATATCCACTCGCATCATTGCAGCCTCATCTTCAAACAAAAACTCTGCTACTGCTTTGGTCAACTCAGTTTTACCAACGCCTGTAGGGCCTAAAAATAAGAATGACCCAAGCGGCCTATTTTCATCATTCAGGCCGGCCCGCGCTCTGCGCACGGCGTTAGCAAGCGCTCGGACAGCTTTTCTTTGACCTATTACTCTATTTTCCAGCGCCTCTTCCATACGGAGTAACTTTTCTCGTTCACTTTCTAAAATTTTCGTTGTTGGAATCCCAGTCCAACGCTCGACAACAGAAGCTATTTGGTCAGGCAAAACTGTTTCCTCGACCATTTTACCTTCAGCTTGTTTTTCTTCATCATTGGATAGTTGTTTTTCAAGCTTAGGAATAATGCTGTAAGAAAGCTCACCAGCCTTCACTAAATTACCAGTACGTTTTGCAACATCTAGATCTGCACGGGCTTTTTCTAATTGCTCTTTCAGATCGCGGGCACCAGCCAACTCATCTCTCTCAGCCTGCCACTTTGCGGTCAATTCAGTGCTGCGCTCTTGTAATTCTGTCAAATCCTTTTCCAAAGAAGATAGACGTTTCTTAGAAGCCGTATCTTCTTCCAATCGCAAAGCTTCCGCCTCTATTTGTTTTTGTAAAATTTCTCGATCTAAAGCATCCAGCTCTTCAGGCTTACTATCAACTTGCATTCTCAGGCGACTTGCTGCCTCATCTATCAAGTCAATCGCCTTGTCGGGCAAAAAACGATCTGTAATGTATCGATTTGAAAGGGTCGCTGAGGCAACCAAACTAGAATCTGAAATCCTCACGCCATGGTGTAATTCGTATTTTTCTTTAATACCTCTCAGAATTGATATTGTATCTTCTACCGTTGGCTCCTGTACCATAACAGGCTGGAACCGTCTCGCTAAAGCTGCATCTTTTTCTACATATTTACGGTATTCGTTTAGAGTAGTGGCCCCAATGCAGTGAAGCTCACCGCGAGCAAGCGCTGGTTTAATCAGATTTGCTGCATCTAAAGCACCTTCGGTGTTTCCTGCACCTACTAAAGTGTGCATTTCATCAACGAATAAAATAACCTCCCCAGCCGCAGCAGAAATTTCGATTAAAATTGATTTCAGTCTTTCTTCAAATTCACCACGATACTTTGTGCCAGCAATCAAGGACCCCATATCAAGAGCCATTAATTTTTTGTTTCGCAACGACTCTGGAACGTCACCGTTTACAATTCTTAAAGCCATTCCCTCGGCTATAGCTGTCTTTCCAACACCTGGCTCTCCGATCAACACAGGATTATTTTTTGTTCTTCGGGATAGAACTTGCATAGCTCGTCGTATTTCTTCATCACGACCTATGATAGGATCAATTTTCCCTTCGCGTGCAGCATCCGTAAGGTCTTGGGCATATTTTTCTAGAGCTTGATAATTATCCTCAGCACTAGCACTATTTGCCGTACGGCCTTTCCGCATCACATCAATAGATTTATTGATTTTTTGGGCAGTCATCCCCGCTGAAAGCAAAGCCTCTTTAGCTCCAGAGTTCACCATAGCAAGTGCTGTTAATAATCTTTCAGTAGCAACAAATTGGTCACCAGATTTTTGGGCAAGTGTTTGTGCCTCATCCAAAACTTTTAAAAACGAAGGATCTGCAAATGGCTGAACATTCCCTGTCACTTTAACCTGCTTTTCTAAAAGTGTAGTCAAGAAAACTGAGATTTCATTCACGTTTCCTTGCGAATTTATTACCAAGTTCGCCGCGAGACCTTGGTCGTCGTCAATTAAAGCCTTGAGTAAATGTTCAGGCAAAAGCCTTTGGTGATTTTCACGAATTGCTAACGATTGAGCATTTTGGACGAAACCTTTTGCTCGCTCCGTGAACTTATTTAAGTCCATGGTTTTTCTCCTTCTCATAAGCGCTGTCTGGAATACCTAAGCTTAAGCATACTCACTCCAGCCTTAATGGTGAGATGGGCATTATATAAGTTAATTTCAAGATAAAGAGCTGATAAACTGAAAACTCAAAATCTCCAGAAAAATTTGTAATGGACGCTTGACGCGAAAAAAGTTCGCTGAAACAAGCAGCATAGTATATTTAGATTTGGGGAAAGTATGTCAGATGATCGTTTAATAGTTGCCTTAGATGTCCCAAATATAATCGCAGGCATGGATCTTGTTAACAAATTGGGTGAAACTGTTTCATTTTACAAAATTGGGCTTGGAATGTTAACTGGAGGCGGTCTGGCTCTTGCAGATGAGCTCAAACAGGAACATAATAAACGGATATTTTTAGACCTTAAACTATTTGACATTGGAGCTACAGTTGAGGCTGCTGTAAAAGGTATAGCCAAATACGAATTAGACTTTTTGACAGTGCACGGCGATCCCAACGTAGTTAAAGCTGCAAAAGAAGGCGCAGCAAATTCAGATTTAAAGATTCTTGCCGTAACAATATTAACTTCGCTAGATCGTGAAGACTTAAACGAGAATCTATACAAACCTGGAAATATCAGTGATTTGGTGGTTGAGAGGGCGGAACGGGCTTTTAAGGCGGGAGCAGATGGTGTCATTGCTTCTCCCTTGGAGAGCAAAAAAATTAGAAACTTATCTAGTGCGTCAGGAAAACTAATTGTTACGCCTGGTGTTCGTCCAAAGGGTGCTGAGTTAGGAGATCAAAAAAGAATATCTACACCTAGAGATGCTATCCAAAATGGATCAAGTCATATTGTGGTCGGTCGACCCATAGTAAAATCTTCTAACCCCAAACTAGCTGCTAATAATATCGTGAATGAAATTAAAAGTTAATCGCTTACCCTTGACGAGCTTTAAAACGTCTTTGAGTTTTATTGATTACATATACACGTCCACGACGTCGAACGACGCGGCAGTCACGATGGCGCTGCTTCAGCGAACGGAGTGAATTTTTAACCTTCATAAGGTTCTCCTTTTTTTCCGCGGTGCAATTAAGCACCTTTACTTTGCTCAAACGAGCTCAACTGGTGGGCGGTACTGGGATCGAACCAGTGACCCCTACGATGTCAACGTAGTGCTCTACCGCTGAGCTAACCGCCCAAACCGACGAGCTAGCACCCCAACAAAAGGGGCGCGGGATTACCGCGCCGATGGGCGGTCTATAATATTACATTGATCAGACATCAAGAGCTTTTGATTTATTATATTCTGGGCTAACCTGAAAAAATGAATACTGTTTTTACAGATATTAGACAGCATAGTATAGTTGAGCCTGCTTCACTTACATCTGGAGTTGTTTTCGCTTTACCGCATTCCGGGCGAGATTATGGTATATCATTTTTAAACCAGTCAATATTGAACCGACGATCGATTCGATCTTCAGAAGATGCTTTCTTAGACAAATTAATCGATGGTATCGAAAAATATGGGGCACCGACGATTATTGCAAATGCGCCCAGAGCTTTTATAGACCTCAACCGCTCAACAGACGAATTGGATCCTGCTTTAATCAGTGGAATTAAAAATAGCATAAGAAATCCACGAGTTTCATCTGGCTTGGGTGTAATCCCAAGGGTGGTTGCTCATGGAAAAGAAATATATCGAGGTAAACTCAGTTTTGAGCAAGCACAATCAAGAATAGCTTATTATTGGAAACCTTATCACAAAGACCTATCAGATCTCCTCAAAAGGGCACAGTCTATTTACGGTCAAAGTTTATTAATCGATTTGCACTCAATGCCTCACGAAGCAGTTTCGACACAATCATCTTTTATAAAAGCACCAGAAATTGTTGTTGGTGACAGGTTCGGCATGTCGAGTGACTCTGAATTTACGAATCTTGTAATTTCAATTTTAAAACAACACGGGTTTAGAGTGGCAAAAAACACACCGTTCGCTGGCGCTTTTATAACAAAACATCATGGTAAAATTAAAGAAAGAATCCATGCAATTCAGTTAGAAATTGATCGGTCACTTTACATGAATGAAGAGCAAGTATCGCCAAATTCTGGATTTGAGACATTAAAATTGCGGCTCTTTCCTGCTCTTATTCAAATCTCATCATTAATATGCAAGTCAGAAAAAATTGCTGCTGAATGATCAAAGAAGTGATCTCCCTTTTATAACTGCCTCTTCTCCATACTTTTCTCTAATTTCATCTGTAACACGCTCAACTTTAATTCGAGTCAGAGCTCCATCGTCTAAAAGCTCTGGTTCACGTTCTGCCTGACTTGCCAAACAAAGGCCCGCCAAACCTGCACCCACAAGTCTAAATGGACCATTTGATATCGATGCTTCCATCAAAGGATAAGTTGAACGAAAAAGGACATCTGCCAAGTGTGTTGGGTCCCGCAGTGTTAGCCTTCTCGTTATTAACTTATGATTTGATGATTTCAGTTTTAGAATCACAACAGAGCCGGCCAACCCCTTAGCCTTAGCTCTTGATGAAACCTTTTCACAAAGCCTCCATAAATGCCCTTCTAAAACGCTCAAATCATTAGTATTTTCGAACAAGGTTGTCTCATTTGAAATCGACTTAATTCGGTCATTATTTGATACAACCCGTGCATCTTGACCTCTTGCCAGAAACCATAACCGATCACCCATAGAGCCAAATTTATTTACTAGATCTTTTCTGTCCCACCTGAGCAAATCAGAGAAGGTCCGTATGCCTGCTTTTTCCAATAACTTTTGCGTTGAAGCGCCAACGCCCCATATCAATCTAATGGATTTATCCTTTAAAAAAGAACTAGTTTCCGATGCCCCAATTATTGAATATCCATTCGGCTTATTTAAATCTGAAGCAACCTTTGCCAAAAATTTATTATGCGAAAGCCCAATTGACCCTGTCAAACCTAAATTGCCAGTAATCCTATTCATTAACTTTGCGAGCATTACGGCCGGTGGAACTCCATGCAATTTATGAGTGCCAGACAAATCCATAAAAGCTTCGTCGAGAGATAAAGGTTCGACTAGGGGTGTAATATCATTCATCATTGACCTGATCTGACGACTTATTTCAGCATATACTTTCATTCTAGGCCGAATAACGACTGCATCAGGACATTTTTCTAAAGCTTTAAACATGGGCATTGCAGATTTCACGCCACGTATTCTGGCGATGTAGCAAGCTGTAGAAACAACTCCGCGCCTCCCACCTCCAATAATTACAGGCTTATCTGCTAAATCCGGGTTATCTCTTTTTTCAACACTCGCATAGAATGCGTCGCAATCCATATGGGCGATGTTGAGATTGAACAACTCATCATGGGATACTACTAAAGGTGAACTGCAGCTTGGACATCGTCCTTCTTCGGCAAAAGTATTAAAACATTTTCTACACAAAGAAGGCATAAATTCATCTTATCGCATTAAGCAGGTGAACAAAATTTACTATTCGCTCCACTGATTCACTATCGGATAGCGCCTATCAAGCCAAAAGGCACGCTTACTTAATCGCGTACCTGGAGCAGATTGATAGCGCTTATATTCGTTCATAAATAGTAACTTTTGAATACGCTTGGCGTCCTCTTCTCTAAACCCTGCATTAATACAATCCTCTATGGTTCCATCTTCATCAACGAGGATTTTTAATATTCCGTCCAAGATAAAATAGTCTGGCAAACTGTCACTATCTTTTTGGTCAGGACGCAACTCAGCACTAGGCGGTTTTTCAATTATATTAATGGGAATAACATTTATTCCAGATGCCTTCATCCAAGGCCTAGTATTTTCATTACGCCATCTACAGATATCAAATACACGAGTTTTATAGAGATCCTTGATTGGGTTGTAACCACCAGCCATGTCGCCATATATGGTAGAATAACCAACGGAAACTTCTGACTTATTTCCTGTTGTTAACAACATTTCACCAAACTTATTGGATATTGCCATTAATAATAATCCTCGCAATCTAGATTGGATGTTTTCTTCGGTTAAGTCAGTCTTAGTTCCTTTGAATAGATCTGAAAGTGTTTCAGAAATTGCGAGCCGGCCTTCTTCAATTGAAAGATAGTCATACCGACAATTTAAATTAGTAGATAATTCAGCAGCATCATCAAGCGAGCCTTTGCTGGTATACTCAGACGGAAGCATTACGGCTCTTACAGATTGAGGCCCTAATGCATCTGCTGCGATAGTTGCTACTAGAGCACTATCAACTCCTCCGGAAAGGCCTATAACAACCCTATCAAAGCCAGCTTTTTTACAATAGTCTCGCAACCCCATTACCATCGCAAAATAGTCGGACTCTAAAGGTTCAAGAATACGAGACTTGTGCCCCACCTCAGCCTTCCAACTCCCCGCAGATTTTTTAAAGACACAAGTCTCAACGCTTTCTTCAAATTGAGGCATTTGTAAGACGAGTTCGCCGCCAGGATTTAGAACAAAAGATCCTCCATCAAAAACCTGATCATCTTGGCCTCCTACTAAATTTAGATAAACAAGAGGTAGTCCACTTTCTACGACCCTAGAAACCATTACGTTTTGTCGGATTTCTGTTTTACTCCTGTAATATGGGCTTCCGTTGGGAACTAAAAGCGTTTGAGCTCCCGTTTCTGCTAGAGTTTCTACAATATCAGAATGCCATGCATCTTCACATATTGGGCTTCCTATCCGCATTTGATCAACCTGAAATGGTCCATCTACATTTCCAGATGAAAACAAGCGTACCTCATCAAAGACTTCTTCATTAGGAAGATGATGTTTTTTAATAACTGCTTGTATCTTACCGCCCGACAATATGTAGTAGGCATTGTAAAGGTTTTTTTCATCACAAAACGGTCCACCAACAGCAATGGCAGGACCTTGTGAACATGCCTCTGCTATTTTTTGGATCGTCTCAGTAGAAGCTTTTTGAAAAGCAGGTTTTAAAATTAAATCTTGGGGATTATATCCAGTTATAAATAATTCTGGAAAAGCTATGATATTACTTTGCTCATCACGCGCTTTTTCCCATGCCTTCATAACTTTATCAGCGTTACCTTTTAGATCTCCAACTGTTGCGTTAAGTTGCGCCAAAGTAATTTTGAATTGATCGCTCATGCATCGTCCTTTACGGCTGAACATTTAGCAGAAATTTTACTGGTGGAAAGTGTTTACTAATCTACAAAAAATATAGGTCTATATCTCTTCAATTTCTACTACCCCACTCAGACTTTTAATCGCTCCTCTAATTTGTGGGTTTATAGGAAAATTTTCGCCCAAATCAATTTCCACTTCCCCTGGCAAAGTTGAATTAATAAGACGTAAGTATATTGGACCTTTAGCACCAAGTTTAACCTGATCCTTCGATTGATCCAATACTGAAGCAACAGAGCTTATAACTTTCTCATCATTTACAAAAATTCGCATTCCTTCTGCGTCAACATTTGAAATTCCAACATCTAAAGGGCTAATTGACCTGGCTAGCAACTTAATTTGATCAGCCTCTAACGAGGCTTCTGCGGTAATTAAAACCTTTGAACCAGTTTCTATGTATTCCCTTGATTTTTCTAAAACATCTGAAAATAGAGTTGCTTCATAGGAACCGGTTTTATCGCTCAGCTGTAAAAATGCAAAACGATTGCCCCGTGCTGATTTTCTCTCTTGTCGATTTGCTACTATGCCTGCCATTTTGGCAAGAAAAGGCCCCGCTTCAGCTTTGCTGACAACCTCATCTAATGTCAAAACTCCATTTCGTTTTAATGCACTTGCATAATCGCCTAATGGGTGATCGGATAGATAAAAGCCTATAGCAATGTATTCCTCAGCTAATCTTTCAGCTGGAAGCCAGTCTTGACAGTCTTTAATACGAGGCTCAGGTAAATCGTCGCCAGTTTCGCCAAACAGTGAGACTTGGTTTGATGATTTTTGCTCATGAACCACCACTGAATAATCAACCAAATCTTCAAGCGAGGCAAAGACCCTTTTTCTGTTTGAATCAAGTTGGTCAAAAGCACCTGACCTCACCAACATTTCTAAAGGCCTTTTACCTACTCGCTTTAAATCAACTCTCCTGGCAAAATCAAAAAGGGTTGAAAAAGAAGCAGAACTTCTTGCCTCTACTATCAGTTGCATAGCCTCAATTCCAACATTCTTAAGAGCGCCCAAACCGTAAACCAACGATCCATTAACTACTGAAAATGTTGCATGAGATTTGTTCACACAAGGCGGTATATAAGGAAGCTCTAGTTCTTTTTTAACAACTTTTTCAAAGTATATTGCAAGCTTTTCAGTTAAATGAATATCACAATTCATTACACCTGCCATAAATTCCAATGGGTGGTTAGTTTTCAACCAAGCAGTTTGATAACTTACTACCGCATAAGCCGCCGCATGCGATTTGTTGAATCCATAATTTGCAAACTTTTCTAATAAATCGAAAATTTCCGAAGCTTTGTTTGTATCAACTCCATTTTCAGCAGAGCCCTTTTCAAACTTTGGACGCTCAGCATCCATTGCCTCTTTTATCTTTTTACCCATTGCTCTGCGCAATAAATCCGCTTCCCCCAAGCTGTATCCAGCCATAACTTGAGCGATTTGCATGACTTGCTCTTGATAAACTATTATACCCTGTGTCTCTTCTAAAATATCATCAATTAACGGATGTATCGAGGTGCGCTCTTTCAAACCATTTTTTACCTCGCAATAGGCTGGGATATTTTCCATTGGGCCTGGCCGGTATAAAGCCACCAAAGCAACTATGTCCTCAATACAAGTTGGCTTCATTCTCTTAAGTGCATCCATCATACCTTGGCTTTCAACCTGGAAAACCGCATAAGTTTTGGCAGCTGAATAAAGTCGGTAAGTTAACTCATCGTCCAAGGGGATAGCATTGATTTCGTTTTCAGCACCATTTTGAGGTGCATATAGTTCCCTACCGTCGGCAGCCTCATGAAGAGGACGCCCAGATTTTAATATTAATTCGACAGCGTTCTGAATAACCGTTAAAGTTTTTAATCCTAAAAAATCAAACTTGACCAATCCAGATTGTTCAACCCATTTCATATTATATTGGGTGGCCGGCATATCTGATTTTTGATCTTTATATAATGGCACCAATGAGTCGAGAGGCCTATCACCAATCACAACTCCTGCAGCATGCGTTGCAGCATTTCTTAAAAGACCTTCAACTTCTTTTCCATAATGTAAAAGCCTTTCCACGACCTCTTCATTTTTTGCCTCTTCCTTGAGCCTAGGTTCTTCTTCAATAGCTCTTTCTATTGATACTGGTTTGACACCCTCTACTGGTATCATCTTGGCGAGCCGGTCTACTTGCCCATAGGGCATTTGAAGGACGCGCCCAATGTCACGGATAGCAGCCTTGGATAGCAATGCGCCAAAAGTAATTATTTGCCCAACACGGTCATGACCATATTTTTCTTGTACGTACCGAATGACTTCCTCTCTACGATCCATACAGAAATCAATATCAAAGTCAGGCATCGAAACTCTGTCTGGATTTAAGAAACGCTCAAAGAGCAATGAGTACCTAATCGGATCTAAATCTGTTATTGTAAGAGAATAAGCTACAAGTGATCCAGCGCCTGACCCCCTGCCGGGACCCACAGGAATTTTATTTTTTTTAGACCATTGGATGAAATCCGCAACAATTAAAAAGTAACCTGGAAAACCCATGTTAATTATCACATTAAGCTCGAAATCTAATCTTTTTTGGTAATCCGCTGTTGATGCTGCATGTGGAATTACTGCAAGCCTCTTCTGCAAGCCATCATTTGCTTGGCGTCGTAACTCAGCGACTTCATCGTCTGCAAATTTTGGTAATATTGGGTCACGGCACGAAACCATAAAAGAACAACGTTTAGCGATTTCTACCGTATTCTCTATTGCTTCAGGTATATCCGCAAAAAGAGCTAACATTTCAGTCGATGTTTTGAAATAATGCTGCCGCGTTAGGCGTCTTCTGGGTTCTTGCTGATCAACATAAGCACCATCAGCTATACACAACAAAGCATCATGAGATTCATAAGCTTTAGAGTTTAAAAAATAGACATCATTTGTTGCAACGACCGGGATATCCATTTGATTTGCAATTTTTAGAAAAAATGGCTCAGTCTTTTGCTCAAGAGCAGGTAACCCGCCCTCTTCGGGATGTCGCTGCAATTCAATATAAAAACGATCGCAAAAAATTTCTGAAAGCTTAGATGCATAGTTTATTGCTTCATCAATCTGGCCATCTGCGATTAAAGAACCAATTGGCCCGCCTGGACCGCCGGAAAGACAAATTAAATCGTCTGAATATTTTTCTAGTTCAAGTAGATCAACTCGAGGGAGGCCTCTCTTATCTTCTTCAAGATAAAGGCAAGAATTGAGTTTCATTAAGTTTTGATAACCATTTTCACTCTGAGCGATTAAAACAAGGGGTGCTATTTTTGGTAAGGTTTCGCCAACTTTTAATTCTGAATATTGGGTATCTATTTGGCAACCGATTATTGGTTGTACACCTTTGCTACTAGCAGAAACGGAAAATTCTAATGCACAAAACAAATTATTTTTATCTGTTACAGCCACAGCGGGCATATTCTCTTCAACGCATAGGTCAGGAAGAGATTTTAGACGCATTGCTCCTTGTAAAAGTGAATACTCTGAATGAAGTCGTAGATGAACAAATTTGGCAGCCGAAGACATAAAATTTCCACAAAATTAAATCTGTTTTTAGGTTTGCCCCAATTTTTATTTTTTAACAACGCGTATTTCTGAAAATTTTGCACTTGAGCCAGAAATTATTGTCCTTAAAGTGAAACTCTCTAAGATCGATTAACCGAAAGTTCATGAAGGAGTGTTGCGTGGCCGAAGTTTTGCTACAGCTTAACGGCATATCCAAATCATTTCCCGGTGTAAAAGCTAACGAAAATATAAGTTTTGAAATTAATTCAGGCGAAATCCATGCACTGCTAGGTGAAAATGGTGCTGGTAAGTCAACACTCGTAAAAATGATATACGGTTTGATGCAGCCCGACTTAGGCAATATGAGGTTGAGTTCGGAAAGTTTTAGACCTTCAGAGCCAAGTAAAGCGCGTCAGAGTGGCATAGCAATGGTTTTCCAACATTTTTCTTTATTTGATGCTTTGAATGTCGCTGAGAATATTGCTCTAGGAATGGAGAACCCACCCAAAATTAACGATTTATCCGAAAAAATTGAAAATGTTTCAAAATCATACGGGCTTCCCTTAGATCCAAAAAGGCTAGTTGGCCAATTGTCAGCTGGCGAGCGTCAAAGAGTAGAAATTATCAGGTGCCTGCTCCAAAACCCCAAATTACTAATAATGGATGAGCCTACGTCTGTTTTAACCCCGAATGAAGTGAAGACACTTTTTGAGACACTTCTCAGACTTAAAAAAGAAGGTAAATCGATCTTATATATTTCGCATAAATTAGAGGAAATTCGCGAAATTTGTGATTTTGCAACCATTCTCCGGAATGGAGAAAAGGTTGGATCTTGTATCCCAAAAAATACCAGCGCAAAACAGATTGGAGAGATGATGGTTGGCAAATCATTTTCCAGTCCATCCAGGGAAAATCGAGTATTTGGAGAAAAACTTTTAAAAGTTTCAAATCTTTCTATTCACACTAAAGACTTTTTTGGAACTTCTTTATCAAATATCAATTTTTCGGTCCATGTTGGAGAAATATTGGGCATTGGAGGAGTGGCAGGCAATGGCCAAGATGAGCTCCTGTCAGCTCTGTCTGGTGAAGAAAAAACAAGTCCCTCGACGATTAACATACTTAACCACCCTATTGGCAAATTGGCTCCTAATGAACGAAGAAATTTAGGACTGCGAGCAGCCCCAGAAGAGCGGTTGGGGCATGCTGCCGCTCCATCAATGACTTTAATTGAGAACACTCTTATGACTTCTCATTCGGAAGACATAGTAAACAAGTGGGGAATTATTAATTTTGATAATGTTAAAGAAGAGACAAAAGATATTGTTTCTGAGTTTGATGTCAGAACCCCAACTTTAGATAATGCAGCTGCCTCTTTGTCAGGAGGGAATTTACAAAAATTTGTAATTGGTAGAGAAATTCTAAAAAAACCACGTGTTTTTGTTGTTAATCAACCAACTTGGGGCGTTGACGCTGCTGCTGCTGCTTTCATAAGACAATCAATATTGAATTTAGCCTCTCATGACTCTGCAGTCGTTGTAATTAGTCAGGATTTAGATGAGCTTTTTGAAATTTGCGATACTTTTGCCGTTTTGACGAATGGGCGTCTTTCAAAATCATACGATATGCGTAACTTATCATCAGAAGATGTAGGTTTATTAATGGGGGGGTCTGATTTGGATCTTAAAAACTCATGATAAGACTTGAGAAGCGTCGCAGTATTTCTAAACTATGGACAACCCTTACTCCAATTATTGCAGTTTTTTTGACTATGATATTCGGAGGATTAATGTTTGGCCTCTTGCTGGGCGATCTTGCTTCTGCATTTGGTGCAATTAAATTAATATTCTGGGATCCTTTATTTGATGAAAATTTTGCCTCATACGCCAGACCGCAACTTCTTGTAAAAGCAGGACCAATCATTCTTATTGCCATAGGACTTTCAATTGGTTTTAAGGCTGGCATATGGAATATTGGTGCTGAGGGACAATATATTTTAGGGGCAATCTTTGGTGCCTCTGTTGCTCTTAGCCTCTTTCCACGCGAGAGTATATTTATTTTCCCAACGATGATTTTAGCTGGAGCTTTTGGTGGCTTTATTTGGGCATTAATACCAGCTGTCCTGAAAGTATATTTCAAAACCAACGAAATACTTGTTTCATTAATGCTTGTATATGTTGCTGAAAATATTCTTACCTCTGTAAGCCATGGCCTACTACGCAACCCAGATGGAATGGGGGTTGCAGGAATTAGAAACTTGAAAGATTACCCAAGCGCGCATAATTCTGAAATAATAACTAATTCTGGAATGCATTGGGGCGTTCTAACAGCATTTTTATCAGTTATATTGGCATATTTTTTATTTCTCAAACATCAGAAAGGATATGAAATAAAAATAACTGGTGAAGCACCCAAGGCCGCCTATTTTGCAGGAATTAATCCATCAAAAACAATTATTTTTTGCATGGGTATGTCTGGGCTTCTTGCCGGTATGGCTGGCCTCTTTGAAGTAGCCGGACCAGCAGGACAAATCACTATTTCTTTTAACTCAGGTTATGGATTTACTGCGATTATCGTTGCATTTTTGGGTCGTTTAAACCCTTTAGGAATATTAATGGCGGGCTTATTGATGGCCTTGACCTATATCGGTGGTGAAATAGCCCAGCTTATGCTTGGCTTGCCTGGAGCTTCAATTCAGCTCTTACAAGGAATGCTTCTCTTCTTTTTATTAGCAACTGATATTTTTACCAACTATAGTTTCAAAACTAGAGGCTCTTAATATGGTAATGTTTGGCATAGATTTGGTATTACTCATACCCGCTCTGATGATCTCAGCAACACCCGTCCTTTTAGCCGCTATTGGAGAAGCCGTAGTTGAAAAATCAGGTGTCCTAAATCTTGGTGTCGAAGGTATGATGATAACAGGAGCAGTCATTGGTTTCATTATTGCCGTAAATACCCAAATACCCATATATGGTTTTATCTGTGCAGCATTTGCTGGTGCTTTACTGTCAGTCATATTTGCTATTCTGACTCAATATATGATGTCTAATCAGGTCGCTACTGGTTTAGGTTTAACAATGGTAGGCCTTGGACTATCTGCTTTGATTGGCAAGCCTTATGAAGGAATAAAAAGTCCAACTTTAACCAAACTTGAAATACCAATTCTCTCTGATATTCCAATTCTAGGGCCTATGATTTTTTCTCACGATGCTATCGTTTACTTCTCAATTTTTATAATTGCTTCAGTAGCTTTTATTATTAAAAAAACTCGGATCGGTTTAATCTTGCGAGCAGTAGGAGAAAACCAAGACGCGGCTCATGCCCTAGGATACAAAGTGATCCGGATACGTTTTATTGCAATCATGTTCGGTGGAGCAACTGCTGGTATTGGTGGAGCATATATAAGTTTAGCCCGCGTGCCACAATGGACTGAGGGTATGACAGCAGGTGCAGGCTGGATTGCACTTGCACTGGTTGTATTTGCAAGTTGGAAACCCTGGCGCGTTCTTGTTGGTGCTTATCTTTTTGGCGGCATTACGGTTTTACAGCTCAATTTGCAGGCAATTGGCGTAGCCATTCCAGTAGAAATTCTTTCGATGTCACCATATCTCGTGACAATAGTGGTTCTGGTAGGTATATCTTTATTTGGACATCAAACCGCGCCTGGCTCGCTGGCGCGACCTTTCCACGCCTCACAATGAGGCAAAACATTAACAGGAGATTTCATGAAATTTAAATCCATACTGACAGGCGTGCTGCTCGCCTTTGGTCTAGGCACAGCGGCAATTGCTGCAGATGTCAAAGTTGGTTTCGTATACGTTGGTCCGATTGGCGATGGCGGTTGGACATACGAACACGACAAAGGCCGATTAGCAGTAGAGAAACATTTTGGTGATCGCGTCGAAACAATTTATCAAGAAAACGTTCCAGAAGGTGCAGATGCTGAACGCGTCATGACCACAATGGCTATGCAAGGAGCTGATCTTATATTCACTACTTCATTTGGATATATGGATCCAACAATCAATGTTGCCAAAAAATTCCCAAATGTAAAATTTGAACATGCGACAGGTTATAAACGATCTGATAACGTTTCTACGTATTCAGCGCGCTTTTACGAGGGACGTGCTATCCAAGGGCATATCGCTGGTAAAATGACAAAAACCAATAAAGTTGGATACATCGCATCTTTCCCTATTCCCGAAGTTATTCGTGGTATAAACTCTGCTTACATTCATGCTAAAAAAGTAAACCCCAATATAGAATTCAACATAATTTGGGTATACACATGGTTTGACCCTGCAAAAGAAGCAGACGCCGCAAAGGCTTTAATTGACCAAGGCGCAGATGTGGTTCTGCAACACACTGATTCCACTGCACCTCAAGCTGCTGCAAAAGAGGCGGGAAATGTAATCACTTTTGGACAAGCGTCTGATATGGGTGAATATGCACCGATGCCCAGGGTTTCTTCAATTATTGATGATTGGGCTCCATACTATGTTGCAAGAACTCAAGCCGTGTTAGATGGATCTTGGGAATCAGTTGACACTTGGGATGGTATCGGACCAGGCATGGTTGGAATCGGAGAAATCTCAGATGCTGTACCGGCGGACGTTAAAGCAGAAGCATTAGCTATGCGTGATGCAATTGCTAATGGAACTTACCACCCATTTACTGGCCCAATTAAAAAGCAAGATGGCTCAGATTGGTTGGGTGCTGGGGAAACGTCTGATGACGGCACATTACTTGGAATGAATTTTTATGTAGAAGGTATAACTGCTGAAGTGCCTCAATAAGAATTAACAAGGAGAGCTCCTTTTTTTAATTGGGGCTCTCTCATTGCCAACAAAGAATTAAAAATTGTCAGAAAAATTTGATATCGCTGTAATCGGAGGTGGCATTGCCGGAATATCCGTTGCGGCGAGACTTTCTAAGCACGCAAAAATAGGTCTTTGGGAGCAAGAAGATTTTCTAGCGCACCACTCTTCAAGCCGTTCAGCTGCTGTTTTCATATCGGATTATGGAAATAGCGATGTTTGTGAACTTAATTTGATCACTTTCAGTGAACTACAATCTAAATATCCCAATATTTTAAAACAACGCGGGCTTATGTCCTTAGAAAATAAGGGCGAAACAGGAAAATTTAATAAGCATGCCAAAAGCTTAGGTTTATCTCCAATTTCCGTTATTGAAGCCAAAGAAAAAGCATCAATAATTGATCTAAAGTCAGTTAAACAAGCCGCATGGCGTGACGACGTTTTTGATATTGATACAGATCTTTTAATCCAAACATTGCGCAAAGAATGTCTTAGTAATGGTGTACAGATTTTTACTAATTCTGCGATTAATAAGATTGAAAGAAACAATAAAAAATGGATTCTAAATTCAAAAATCCAATCAGAAATACTAATTAACGCTAGCGGTGCTTGGGCAGATGGCATCGCTCAGCTCGCAAATTTAAAGCCTAAAAATATCCAGCCGTTTAAAAGATCGATGGCAAGGGTTGAAGTAGATACCAGTGATAATTTGAGCTCTCTTCCAGTATTATTCGGTAGTGATGATACTTGGTACGCTAAACCAGATGCCGGAAGCATGATAGTATCTCCAGCTGATGTTAGCCCTTGTCAACCGCATGACGCGTGGGCCGATGAAGAAGACATTGCTATGGGAATTTATAATTTTGAAATGATGGTTGAAACAAAAGTTAGAAAGTTGACTTCAAATTGGGCTGGCTTAAGAAGCTTTTCTCCTGATCAGTCTCTCGTTATCGGCCCAGATGCAGACGATCCTAATTTTTTCTGGCTCGCGGGACAAGGAGGATATGGCTTCCAAACCTGCCTTGCTGCCAGTCAGATCGCCGAGGATCTTTTATTTAATCAATCCCCGCAAGTTCCGAATAATTTGAGTGAGAAATTTTCGCCATATCGCTTTGCATAAATGACTTTGCAAGAATCTCTCCTTATATAAAGTTTAATTAACCAAAAAATTAAAGAGATACTAATGTTTAGCATAGAACATGAATTTGATTGCACAGTGATTACAATACTCGACGAAGGCGGAAAACCATTAACTGAGGATATTACGGTTACAAATTTTGAGGAATGTACGACTTTAGAGCAATATGATCCTGTTAGTGACCGAATAAATAAAATTACATTCTCAAACTCACAAATATCTGACCTAGTAGCAGCAATAAAGCTTCCAGAAGGTTTCTATTCCCGATCAGCGAAAGAGAAATAAGGGTTAAACTTTGCTTACATTATTAGGGGCTACGGAAACTGCTTTAATGATTGCATAACATTTCTGTCCAACCGCTAACCCTAGGTTTTCTTTGGACCTTAAAGTAATTCTAGCCAAAAATTTACTCGCGCCGACTTTTAATGCAACAATTACTCCTGGCCCTGCACCTTCTCGAACTTCCGCGATGCTAGCCTCAATTATATTAAGGGCAGATATATCATGAGGCCTTTTTTTTGAAATTAAAATATCATGAGCCATTAATCTAATTCTAATTTGCGATCCAATGGCTAGTTCCGAATGTGGTATCCATAAATCAAAAGCTCCAGTAGAAATTTTTGTTAATCCATCTCCAGAATGATCAGTAACAGTCATCTCCATAGTCGAGCCAATATCGCGTTTTCCAAAAAAACTCATTATCTCAATATTGGACATCATTTCCTCAACCGTACCTGATTTGACTATTTTACCCGCATCTAAAAGAATCAAATTATCAGCTAGTCTAGTGATCTCTGAGAGATCATGGCTAACGTATAGAATAGGCATATTAATTGAGTCTCTAAGACGCTCTATGAATGGTAAAATTTTCTCTCGTCTTTGAAGATCCAGAGATGATAGCGGCTCATCCATGATTAAAAGATCTGGCTCAGAAAGAATGGCTCTAGCTATGGCAACTCTTTGTTGCTCACCCCCTGATAAAGAGTTAGGCCTTCTATCTAAAATATTGACAATACCGAGAACATCTACAACCTGTTTGAAGTTAGCAGCTTGCGAAGTCCCGTGGCTTTTCGAATATAATAGGTTCTTTTCTACGTTGTAATGAGGAAATAATTGAGAGTCTTGAGCTACGTAACCAATTCGTCTTAGATGCTTGGGCAAGTTTACATTTTTGTCTGAGTCAAAAATTACTTTTTCATCAAACATTATTTTTCCAGAATCTGGTCTTAGTATGCCTGCTATGATATTAATTAAAGTCGTTTTTCCTGCGCCGCTTCGTCCAAAAATGCCCGTGATGCCAGTTAAAAAGTCAAATGAAACATCCAGTTCAAACTTTTCCGTTCTGTTTTTTACCTCGACGCTTATCATAACAGTCAGCCAATCCTCTCAGATATTTTCTTGGTAATCCAATCAGAAAAAAGCAAAGACACTATTGAGATAGTTGCAGACACCAGAACCAAATAGATCACAACCGTTTCAGCTCCAGGAACTTGAAGGTTGGAGTAGATGGATGATGGAATGGTTTGGGTACGTCCGGGTATATTTGAAACAAAAGTTATAGTTGCACCGAATTCACCCATTGCTTTTGCAAAAGATAAGATTGAGCCTGTAACTAAACCAGGGAGCATTAAAGGAACCGTTATTGTTAAATACACTCGAATAGGAGAGGCGCCCAAAGTGCCTGCCACTTGTTCTAATTTTGGATTAATTAGATCTTGCGAGAGTCGGAGCGACCTCACCATAAGTGGTAGAGACATAAAAAATGCCGCAAGTACTGCTCCTGTCCATTGGAAGGCAAAGCTAAAATTAAATAAATATTCAAAAAGTTTGCCTATTGGCCCATTTCTACCAAAAAGTATTAACAGAAAATAACCTGTGACAACTGGTGGAAGCACTAAAGGTAAGTGAACAAGTGCATCCAAAAAACTCCGCCCATAAAATTCTTTTCGCGATAGTAAATGTGAAATCAATAAACCAATCGGAATTAAGAAAATCAACGAAACAAAAGCAACCTTTACAGATAACCAGATAGCGTGGAGTTCATTATTGCCTAAATAATCCATTATGAATACTAACTCCAAGTCCACTCAGGTTTCTATTTCTTTTGACATAAAATGACTAATGTTCAAATGGTGACTTGCAAAAAGTATTGAATCAAAATATATCGCGTCCAACAGCGGTGTGCACTACGCACTCCACCGAAAAAATCCAGCGGGCCGCCGGCCCGTTTTTTTATGCTTGGGAAAAATGACAAACGAGTTAATTGCTAAGTCAGCTATTGAAAAAAAGCTGTTGGAAATCATCAACCCCGTTATCTCAGACATGGGGTTTGAATTGGTTCGCTTAAGATTAATGAGTAACAAAGAGATAACTTTACAAATAATGGCGGCCCAACCAAACGGATATATAAATGTTGATGAATGTGCAGAAATATCTACGGCTATAAGCGCTGTGCTTGATGTCGAAGATCCAATTTTAGATGCATACAACCTTGAGGTATCAAGTCCAGGTATTGACCGCCCACTTACCAGAATTAAAGATTTTGAAGAATTCGAAGGTTATGAAGCCAAGATCGAAACAGTAGATCTAATTGATGGTCGAAAACGATTTAGGGGAACACTGGCCGGGATCAATGGTTCAGAAATTTTAATTAATCTAGACGAAGGTACTATCGGTCTGGAATTTAACTGGCTTGCTGAAGCCAAGCTCGTATTAACTGATGATTTAATTAAAGAAATGTTAAAACAAAGAAAAATAAACCAAAATTTTGATGACAAAAATTTTGATACAATTGAAACCGAACGGTTAGAGGAGATTGAATAATGGCCATTACTTCTGCAAATCAGCTTGAGCTTTTACAGACAGCAGAAGCTGTTGCTCGAGAAAAAATGATTGACCCAAGCTTGGTAATAGAAGCCATGGAAGAAAGCCTCGCCCGCGCAGCCAAGTCTAGATATGGTTCAGAAATGGATATACGTGTGTCGATTGATAGAAAGACAGGCCGTGCAGCGTTTACCCGGGTTCGTACAGTAGTCACTGAAGAAGAATTAGAAAACTACCAGGCTGAAATGACTGTTGATCAAGCAAAACAATATATGGAAAATCCAGAAGTTGGACAGCAATATATTGAAGAAATACCCCCTGTTGATATGGGAAGAATAGCTGCTCAATCCGCTAAGCAAGTTATCTTGCAAAAGGTCCGTGAGGCAGAACGAGATCGCCAATATGAAGAATTTCAAGATCGCGCCGGAACTATAATTAATGGAGTTGTTAAGCGAGAGGAGTATGGAAATGTTGTCGTTGATGTAGGGCGCGGCGAGGCAATTCTAAGACGTACTGAAAAAATTGGACGAGAAAGCTACCGCCCAAATGACCGAATCCGTTGTTATATTAAGGATGTGAGAAGAGAAACAAGAGGACCTCAGATATTTTTGTCACGAACAGACCCTATGTTTATGGCTGAATTATTTAAAATGGAGGTACCAGAAATTTATGAAGGTATCATTGAAATTAAGTCTGTAGCTCGAGATCCAGGGTCTCGTGCAAAAATTGCTGTTTTTACCACTGATACCACAATTGATCCTGTTGGGGCTTGTGTCGGGATGCGGGGCAGCAGAGTTCAGGCTGTAGTAAATGAGCTGCAAGGAGAAAAAATTGATATTATCCCATGGAATGACGATCAGCCAACATTTTTAGTTAACGCGCTGCAGCCGGCTGAAGTAAGTAAAGTTGTTCTGGATGAGGAAGCAGGAAAAATCGAAGTTGTAGTTCCAGAAGAGCAACTTTCATTAGCCATCGGCCGTCGAGGACAAAACGTACGTTTAGCAAGCCAACTAACAAATCTAGATATAGATATAATGACTGAGGCAGAAGAAAGTGCTCGAAGGCAGAAAGAATTTGAAGAGCGAACTCAATTATTTATCGAAACTTTGGATGTTGATGAGTTTTTTGCTCAGCTGTTAGTTTCCGAAGGTTTCGCTAATTTAGAAGAGGTCGCGTATGTTGAAATAGATGAATTGCTCGTCATAGATGGTGTTGACGAAGATACTGCGCAAGAACTTCAAACTCGTGCTAAAGAATTTCTTGAAGAGCAAGCAAATAAAGCTCTGGAACGTGCGAAAGAACTTGGGGTTGAAGAAAGTCTTATAAATTTTGAAGGTTTATCTCCCCAAATGCTAGAAGCTTTAGCGGAAGATGGCGTAAAAAATCTAGATGAATTTGCCACCTGTGCTGACTGGGAGCTGGCAGGAGGTTGGACCACCGTTGATGGTGAAAGAGTAAAAGACGACGGTATACTTGAAAAGTTCGATTTAAGCTTGGAAGAAGCTCAAGATATGGTAATGACAGCTCGTGTTATGTTGGGATGGGTTAACCCAGACGACCTCGTGCCGAGCAATGAGGATATTGAAGAGTAACCCGCTATATGATTTCGTTTGCAGAAAAATTCAAAGTATCGGAGCGAAAGTGCATCGCCACAGGTAAGGTGCTAGCAAAGAGTGACTTGGTACGCTTTGTTTTGGGGCCTAACAGCATGATATTCCCTGATCCTGAAAATAAATTACCGGGGCGGGGTATATGGGTTAAAGCTGATCGCTCTGCAATTCTCAAAGCAGAAAAAAGTAAGCTATTTTCTCGAGCTGCAAACCAAAGTGCCGAGTGTTTGGAGAATTTAGCTGACCACGTCGAAATTTTAATAGCAAACCGCATCATTAAGCTTATAGGCTTATCGCGAAAATCTGGTCAGTGCATTTGTGGATATGAGAAAGTAAAAGATTGGCTTAAAAAAGATATTGCAGAAGTTTTAATCCAATCGAGCGATGGCTCTAATCGAGAAAAGTCGCGGTTACGAACGCCTAGTGACGGAAGTTTCATAGGTTGGCTTAGCTCAAAAGAACTTGGAAAAGCCTTCGGGCGAGAAAATATTACTCACTGCGCACTAGCATCTGGTGGTTTAACTCAACGTATAGTAGAAGATGCTCAGCGCCTCAAAGGATTGCGCATCATAAAAGATCAAAATTCTTTTCGAAAGGATGAAACGTCTAAATGAGCGAAAATGATGGAAAAAAAACCTTGGGTGTCCGAAGTGGGCCAAGGGCTAGTAACGTTAAACAGAGCTTTAGTCATGGGCGCTCTAAAAATGTTGTCGTGGAAACAAAGAGAAAGAGAGTAGTTGTCCCAAAAGCAGGGACATCCAAAACTAGCATTCAATCATCAAACAGAGATGGCACTAAAGGCCTTGCTTCGGGAATAACAGACACAGAGATGGAGCGCCGATTAAAAGCGCTTCAGGCCGCCAAAGCAAGAGAAGCGGACGAGGTTGCTCAACGTGAAGCCAGCGCCAAAGAACGCGAACAAGAAAGAGAGCAAAGACGGCTTGAACAAGAAAACAAGCAACGGGAATTAAAAAAGGCTGAAGAAATTGAGAGTGAAAAAGAAGCTCAAGCTGAAGCTGCTAAAAAACAGGAAGAAGAGCAAGCTAAAAAAGCTGCAGTAGAAGCAAAAACTGCAACTAAAGCAGATGCTCCACAACGAAGAGATTTCAGCGATCAAAAAAATGCTCGCCCAACATCTCCAAGCGCTAGGAAAAAAGACCGCGAAGGCGATGAAAGATCCACTGGACGAGGACGAGGTGATGAAGGTCGGCGTTCTGGCAAACTAACATTAAGCCAAGCTCTTGATGGCGGAGATCGAGGTCGTCAAAAATCCATGGCTGCGATGAAGCGAAAGCAAGAACGAGCCAGACAAAAAGCTATGGGCCAAACTCAAGAAAGAGAAAAAATTGTTAGAGATGTGCAAGTCCCTGAAGCAATTATTGTTTCCGAACTTGCAAATCGAATGGCAGAAAGATCGGCAGACGTTGTTAAATCATTGATGAAAATGGGAATGATGGTCACGCAAAACCAGGTCATAGACGCAGATACCGCTGAACTTATAATCGAGGAGTTTGGCCATAAAATTGTTAGGGTTTCTGCTTCTGATGTGGAAGACGCAATCACTGAAATTGAAGACAAGCCTGAAGACCTCAAGCCTAGGCCGCCTGTGATTACGATTATGGGGCACGTCGACCACGGGAAAACTTCTCTTTTGGATTCAATAAGAAATGCCAAAGTTGTTTCAGGCGAAGCTGGGGGTATTACTCAGCATATTGGAGCTTATCAAGTTAAAATCAAAGATGGTACTATCCTTTCATTTTTAGACACACCTGGCCACGCAGCCTTTACCTCAATGCGTTCAAGAGGCGCTCAAGTAACTGATATTGTAGTTTTGGTCGTCGCTGCAGATGACAGTGTAATGCCTCAAACGGTAGAGGCTATAAACCATGCTAAAGCCGCTAAAGTACCCATGATTGTTGCCATTAATAAGTGTGACAAACCGGAAGCAAATCCAGATAAAGTGCGAACAGAATTACTACAACACGAAGTAATAGTAGAAGCGATGTCCGGGGAAGTGCAGGATGTAGAGGTTTCTGCTATAACCGGGAAGGGTCTTGATGAGCTATTAGAGGCAATCGCTTTACAAGCTGAAATTTTGGAGCTCAAAGCAAATACTAAGAGAGCGGCTCATGGAGCGGTTATCGAAGCCCAGTTGGACGTAGGACGCGGTCCAGTGGCGACTGTTCTTGTTCAAAATGGAACTTTAAAACAGGGCGATATTTTTGTTGTGGGAGAACAATGGGGAAAAGTGCGCGCGCTAATCAATGACAAAAATGAACGCGTTAAAGAGGCTGGGCCATCAGTACCAGTTGAAGTACTCGGTTTGAACGGAACACCTGAAGCAGGTGATGTGGTAAATGTTGTTGAAACAGAAGCACAAGCCCGAGAGATTTCTGAATATCGCGAAAGTGCCGCCAAAGAAAAACGTGCTTTGGCTGGTGCAGGAACGTCACTTGAACAACTAATGGCCAAAGCAAAAGAGGATGAAAACGTAACCGAAATGCCTATTCTTGTTAAGGCTGATGTTCAAGGTTCCGCAGAAGCAATTGTTCAAGCTATGGAAAAAATTGGTAACGACGAAGTTAGAGTGCGAGTTTTACATTATGGGGTAGGCGCTATAACGGATACAGATGTCGGCTTGGCTGAGGCATCAGGCGCACCTGTTATGGGGTTTAATGTCAGAGCCAACGCTTCTGCTAGAAATTCTGCAAATCAAAAAGGTGTTGAAATACGCTATTATTCTATAATTTATGATTTGGTTGATGATGTTAAGGCGGCAGCTTCTGGTCTTCTGTCGGCAGAAATTCGAGAAAATTTTATTGGTTATTCTCAAATCAAAGAAGTATTCAAAGTATCAGGTGTTGGGAAAGTTGCTGGATGCCTTATAACAGAAGGAGTGGCCAGAAGAAGTGCAGGGGTCCGCTTGCTTCGCGATAACGTTGTTATCCATGAAGGAACCTTGAAAACTCTCAAAAGATTCAAAGATGAAGTACCTGAAGTTCAATCAGGACAGGAATGCGGCATGGCCTTTGAGAATTACGAGGATATCCGGGCCGATGACGTCATAGAAATTTTTGAGCGGGAAGAGATTGCTCGAAAGTTAGATTAAAAATTTCTCCTAGAAAAAATTAAATCGATTAAATCCAGTCTCGAAGAATTGGTATCAAAGGTTTATCAGCTGGAGGCATAGGGTAATTTTTCAGTTCGTTTGAATACACCCATTTCAATTCCTGTTCTTCTTTTGGTATTACAATTCCTTCCCATTTTCGACAGACGAATAACGGCATCAATAAGTGAAAATCTTCGTACGCATGACTTGCAAATGTCAATGGAGCGAGACAACTATTCCAGGTCTTAATGCCCAACTCCTCTGATAACTCTCGCACCAAAGCTTGTTCTGGTGTTTCTCCAAGTTCAACTTTGCCACCAGGAAACTCCCACAAGCCAGCCATCGATTTTCCATCGGGTCGCTTTGCTATTAAAATCCTACCATCTTGATCTATTAAGGCGACTGCTGAAACCAAAATTGTTTTCATGAACGATAATCCGAATTAATACTTATATACTCACTCGTAAAATCACAGGTCCAAAAAGTGGTGCTACCTCTTCCAAGATCTAAATCTACAGAGATTATTATTTTGGAGTTTTTCATGTACTGCGCACCTAGTTCCTCCGAATAATTTGGAGCTACCCAGCCATTTTCTGCAACCAATATATCACCAAAAAATATTTTTAATTTATCTCTTTCAGCATGAGCACCAGATTTACCTATTGCCATAATAATTCTTCCCCAATTGGGATCTTCACCCGCTATAGCAGTTTTAACTAGAGGGGAATTAGCAATAGACTTTGCAAGGGTTTTTGCGTCAGCCTTATTTTTTGCATTCAAAATATTTATTTCAACAAACTTTGATGCTCCTTCTCCATCCCTAACTACTTGATGTGCCAAATCAGTCATAAGAGAAGTCAAACCTTGTGAAAAATTTCTCTGGTTCTTTCCTATACTTATGCCTGATTTTCCCGTCGCAGCTATCAAAACGGTATCAGATGTGGACGTATCCCCATCTACTGAAATTGAATTAAAAGTTTTATCATTTATTACAGATAGATAAGACTGCAACACTTCTTTTTCGATAGATGCATCGGTAAATAAGTAAACTAACATTGTAGCCATATTTGGGGCAATCATCCCTGAACCTTTAGCAATCCCCGCGATAGTGACTTCACCTTCATCGGTTAAAACTTTTATAACGGAGCCTTTGGGATATGTGTCTGTGGTCATAATTGCTTCAGCGGCTTCCCGGATACCATGTTCAGATTTGTCAGCTGCCATTTTGTTCAAGACATCAATGACCAAATTGTGTGGCATTTCCTCACCAATTACACCAGTTGAAGAAGAAAATACCCTAGACTGGGGTATATTTAAAACTTCTGATACTGCCGAAGTAATCGCTTCTACTGAAACCTTTCCCCGAAAACCTGTAAATGCGTTAGCATTGCCTGAATTTACAATTATCGCAGCCCCTAACGAACTATCTTTTAGGTGGATTTTTTCCTCACAATCTATAACAGCAAAAGATCTTGTAGAAGAAGATGTAAAAACACCTGCAATTTCTGTCCCAGGGTCCAAAATTACCAACATTACATCACTTCGACCCTGGTACTTAATACCAGCTGAAGCTGTAGAAAAGTTTACACCTTTTATTGCAGGTATATCTGGAAAACTCACTGGTGCGAGCGGTGAGACCTTTTCTATTTTGGACATTTATTTCTCCCGCAATAAAATTTTGGATTTTTGGGTGTTAATTTTGTCATAAATTTACCTATAAATTAATGATGTTTTTTGCGCTAGCGTTGACACCACTATGCGGGGCCCTTAAATCGCTTAAGAGCAGCGCGTAATGCTTACCTAATTCCTAGTTTGAGTTTTACTATCAAGCAAGGCTATAAAAAGTGTCTATGCAAGTTATATAATTGGAGAAAAAATGCTGGGATTTGGAAAACTTGCTAGAGCAGCTTTTGGTTCATCAAATGACCGAAAGATAAAAAATATCCAGCCAATTGTTGATAAAATCAACTCACTTGAAGTCGATTTTGAAAAATTCCCAGATGAGGCATTAATTGAAAAAACTGATGAATTAAAAGACCGCTACAAAAATGGTGAGACGCTGGACTCTCTTTTGCCCGAGGCGTTTGCTAACTGTCGTGAAGCGGCAAAGCGTTCACTTGGCCTCCGCGCATTTGACACCCAATTAATGGGGGGAATTTTTCTCCATCAAGGTAATATTTCAGAAATGAAAACTGGGGAGGGTAAAACCCTAGTAGCAACCTTTCCTGCCTATTTGAATGCCTTAGCAGGCAAAGGCGTTCATATCGTAACGGTAAATGATTATTTGGCAAAGCGTGATGCAGACTGGATGTCGAAAGTATATGGATCAATGGGCATGACAACTGGTGTTGTCCATCCACAACAAACAGATGACGAAAAATTATCTGCCTACAAGTGCGATATAACTTACACAACAAATAATGAATTAGGCTTCGATTATCTTAGAGATAATATGAAAAGTGAAATCGATCAGATGAATCAAAAATATCATTATTTTGCTATAGTCGATGAAGTTGACAGTATTCTGGTTGATGAGGCACGAACTCCACTGATAATTTCAGGGCCAGCGGAGGATCGAAGTGAAATGTATCAAACCATTGATAACTTAATACCCTCTTTGGAAGATGTTCACTTCACAATTGACGAAAAAACAAGAGCCGTAACGTTTACAGATGAAGGTAATGATTATTTAGAGGAAACATTGCTATCAGAAGGCATATTACCAGATGGGCAATCCCTGTATGATCCAGAAAGCACAACCATTGTTCACCACGTTAATCAAGGCCTGAGGGCGCATAAGCTATTCACAAAGGATAAAGATTATATAGTCAGATCTGACGAAGTAGTATTAATCGATGAGTTTACCGGACGTATGATGCCAGGACGTCGCCTTTCTGAAGGGCTCCATCAAGCGATAGAGGCGAAGGAGAACTGTTCAATACAATCAGAAAACGTAACCTTAGCCAGTGTAACATTTCAAAATTATTTCCGCTTGTATGATAAATTATCAGGTATGACAGGGACAGCAGCAACTGAAGCTGAAGAATTTAAAGAAATCTATAAACTAGGAGTGGTAGAAGTTCCAACTAACCGGCCTATCACGCGCATAGATGAAGATGACAAAGTTTACCGAACTACTGCTGAAAAATATATAGCTATTATTGAAGAGGTTAAGGAAGCCAATAATAAGGGACAACCTGTATTAGTTGGAACAACCTCTATAGAAAAATCTGAACTTCTATCAGAAATGCTTAAAAAAGAAAAAGTAAATCACAACGTTCTAAATGCAAGACAGCACGAACAAGAAGCTCAAATTATTGGGGACGCTGGGAAACTTGGGGCCGTGACGATAGCGACAAACATGGCTGGGCGAGGAACAGATATTCAACTCGGCGGTAATGTGGAAATGAAAGTGCTCGAGTCTTTAGCAAAAAATCCAAATGAAGACCCCGAAAAATTACGCGCCGAAATTGAAGCGTCTCACTCTGGTGAAAGAGAAAAAGTTTTAAGTGCAGGTGGTTTATTTGTACTTGCAACAGAAAGACATGAAAGCCGTAGAATTGATAATCAACTTCGTGGCCGGTCTGGTCGTCAGGGCGATGCTGGGCGTTCATCTTTTTTTCTAAGCCTCGAAGATGATTTAATGCGTATTTTTGGATCTGAACGCTTAGACAAAGTCCTTTCAACTTTAGGCATGGAGGAAGGTGAAGCAATCGTTCATCCATGGGTAAATAAATCCTTAGAAAGAGCTCAAGCAAAAGTTGAAGGACGTAATTTTGACATTAGAAAACAATTGCTAAAATTTGATGACGTAATGAACGATCAAAGAAAAGCAATTTTTGAACAACGCCTTGAGATTTTAAGGTCAACCGAAATCAGTGAAATAATTGAGGATATGCGCGAAGAAGTTTTAGACGACGCTGTCGATCTATACATGCCTGCCAAAGCCTATGCTGAACAGTGGGAAACGGAAGATCTAAAAAACTACGTGGACGACATTTTCAATGTAAATCTACCGATTGTCGAGTGGGCTGAAGAAGACGGTGTTGACAATGAAGTTGTCCGAGACCGTATAAGCAACGCAGTAGACGAATTTATGGATGAGAAAAATAAATCGTTTGGTGCCGAAAATATGAGTAAAATCTGTAAACAGATTTTACTTCAAACAATTGATCGGAAATGGCGTGAACACTTACTTAAACTAGAGCATCTTAGAAGTGTGGTTAGTTTTCGCGGTTACGCACAAAGGGATCCGTTGAATGAGTATAAAAATGAGGCATTCCAACTTTTTGAAAGTTTATTGGGCTCATTACGCTTAGATGTAACAAAACATATGGGGAAAGTGCGTCCGCTCACAGAGGAAGAGCAGAAAGCTATTGTTGAGCAAATGGTCTCTCAGAAGGAGCAAAGTCAAAAAATTGAGCAACCTAAAGCCAATGGGTTGGCCATAAATAATACTTCTGAAAAAGAAATGCCTATAAACTGGAAAAGTACCGGCCGAAACGAAAAATGCCCATGTGGATCAGGAAAAAAGTTCAAACATTGTCATGGACGCTACGTTTAAACTTTAAAAGTTTAACGGTTTTTTGGGTAAAGTTTACGAAACTTTACCCAAGCTTTAACCGTTCTGCTTTTCAACTTTGAATACTTTTCCTGCTATTATAGAAAGAATGGCTGCAGCAAAACTAAACAAAGCACCCATTTTTGCAGCATCTTGAACAGGACCAGCATCAAAAGCTACTGTTGCTACAAACAGTGATACCGTGAAGCCAATTGCTGACACAAATCCTATAACAACCAAATCAATTAAGCGCATTCCTTGTGGCATTCCTAGCCGCATCGGTGATGCCGCCAGCCACCCAAATAGAAAAATACCAATAGGTTTTCCAATTATCAAACCAGCTAAAACTAACCAAGTTGCATCGCCTATGGCTGAAAACTCTACTCCAGCATTTAATAGACCAAAGAAAAATAGAACTATTTCGACAGGATGCTTAAGAGCATGTTCAATCATATTTAACAGGTCATGTGCATGCTCTTCGGCGGCGTCAAAAAACCCAAATGCACGGTCTGCATGGGGAATGGTCGGTACAATCGGTAATAAACCCAATGCTGGATGCAAACCTGCTTTCATGAAACCATACCAACTTATGCAGCCACCCAACAAATAAGGCCAAAAAGTTAAATATCTTCTAATCAAAGTTGTGTAAGGCCGATCATGTTTTCCGCCATCCATGCGATGTGGAAGCCAGTTGAATAAAAAATATGTTAAGAAAGCTGCCGCAAACGAGACTAATAGCCACTCGGGCGCTAGTTCGCCTGAAGGATAAAATATTGCTAGAATAATTAAACCAGCTGCATCATCCGCAATAGCTAAAAGTAGCAAAAATCTGACGGCAGGGTGTCCCGCACCAAAAACTATACGTCCAACCAAATAACTAAATGCAATATCAGTTGCCGTGGGTATAGCCCAACCGTTTTGAACAGCATTATAAGTATCTGAACCCATAAAAGCCGCTAGACCTAAGTACACTGCAATTGGGCCAAACATTCCACCTGCTGTTGCAACTAACGGTGTGGCAGCCTTTTTCCCGCGAAGACTGCCATCTTTTAAAATAATCGCCTCCCAAACTTCTTTTGCAGCTATAGCAAAAAAGAAGGCCATCCCAATATCGTTTACAAGATAATGAAAACTCAGGACATTGGTTGCGCCACCTGATGCAAAAGTATCGTATCCATCTCCATAGGCCTTAGCCCAATACTTGTAGTTAGGCCCAAGCCAATCATTGAACCATAACGGGTATTCCACAAGATGGTGATAACTATGAGGATTTGTATTTGCCCATATTAAAGCAATTAAAGCCCCAAAAATCAAAAGAAGAGAATAGTTAGTTAAAAAGTTCCAAACGCGATACATGAATTCCTCAAAAGCCTTTATTATTGTCACAACCAAATAATAGAAAAAATATAAAACAGCAATTCAAACAGTCAAAATAAAAGCTACTGCTCCAATTTTACTCTCAATCCTCGCAAAATTGGTAATGTTTGCTTCAAATGATCTTTTCCTAAATCAGAAACAACTTCATTTAAAACGGGCGCAACTGCAGAGATAGCGTTATTTCGTGCCATGCGGCCCGATTGGCTTATGGCTACCTTTTTCTTTCGAGCGTCATCCCAATCAGGGCGAATATGTACATACCCAGCCCCTTCTAGGCGCCTTAAGGTATTGGTCATTGCGCCTCGAGTAACATGAAAGCTTTTTGCAAGCTGCGCCGGTGTTCTTTCAACATTAATATGAGCTAAATGATTTAAGACAGAGAAGTGTGATAACTCCATTCCTTTAGGTAAAACTTTTGCCAGCTGTAATCTTAATAGTTGATCAACTGTCAAAATTTCACTGAATAAAGAAATGGCAAGTGTGCTGTTATCATCATTCATTTATACAAGCCTGCGAGGGTAACTGATGTGATCCAATATTCATTTCTTAATAAGAATTTCGTCTAACTTGCCGATTTGGTCTAATCCGAATAATTGCTCCCACCCACCAATATGTTGCTCATTGATAAAAATCTGGGGCACTGTTTTGGCTCCGTTTGCTCGCTCAACCATAATTGGCTTTAGAGATGGATCCTTCAGAACATCGAACTCATTAAAGTCCACGCCCTTTTTTATCAATAAATTTTTTGCAATCGTGCAAAAGCCGCAGAGCGGTGAAGTATAGATGTCAATTTCCATTGCTCAATAATTTTTCTAATCTAATTTAGTTACATTACCAACAAATAAGCCATAATTTTATATAAAACAATTAAGGTCATGTTTATTCTAAAAAAGAAACTTATACTTTGAATATTTCAAAGAATCTCTTTATCCCAACAATATGAAAAATAGTGAAGAAATTATTGATAAAGAAGCCTTAGTACGAAGCAGGATGAGATCGGATAAGGAAGATAATTTTCTCCAAAAATTAGCTGTTCAGGAAATAAAAGATCGGTTGAAATTCATCAAAAAGCGTTTTGAAAAAATTTTAATCATTTGTGGTAATCCTTTTTATTGGCAGGAAGCTTTTCATGGCGCTGAATTTATTGCTGATGACGAAATATTAGCATTCCCTCAAAAAGGGTACGATTTAGTAATCCACGGTATGTCATTGCATTACGCTAATGATCCTATTGGCCAATTAGTCCAATGCCGATCAATAATGAAGGAAGGTGGTTTGCTGCTTGGTATTTTCTTAGGTGGTCAAACACTAAATGAACTTAGAGACTCAATTGCCTCGGCAGAAATTGAATTGACAGGCGGTATTTCACCTAGAGTCTTACCAATGATAGATATTCGTGATGCTGGCTCTTTTCTAATGCGTGCAGGTTTTGCTCTACCTGTAGCAGATATTAGTGTGAATATGGTAGATTATGGAAAACCCTTAGATCTTTTTTATGATCTTCGAAAAATGGGTGAAACAAATGTTCAGAAACATCGATTAAAAAAATTTTCACATCGTAAACTCTTTTCTTTGGCTTCTGATAAATATATCGACAGTCAGAATTCAGAAAATAAAAGTGTAAAAGCCACCTTTGAATTCATTACTATAACTGGCTGGGTGCCATCGCAAGATATACCCAAACCCCTTAAACCTGGCTCAGCAACAATGAGACTTGCTGATGCGCTAAAAGTAAAAGAAGAAAAACTGAGAGATTGACCATCTAACACAATGACTTACCTCAACAGCACACTGACAAGAATAAGAGAAAACAAATAATGTTTGATGAAACAGCATCACTAACGATCCCCAAACATGCGGAAGCGGATCACCCAAAAGTTCCAAAAAAGCGAGTTGGAATTCTTCTAACTAACTTGGGTACTCCCGATAACTATGACTATTGGTCAATGAGGCGCTATTTGTCAGAGTTTTTGTCAGATAGACGTGTTATAGATTATTCTCCTTGGCTATGGCAGCCATTGTTACAATTGGTGATATTATCAATTCGCCCGTCTAGGTCTGGTGCAGCGTATAAGTCTATTTGGAATAATGAGGGAAATGAAAGTCCCCTAATGACGATAACGAGAAATCAAACACTCAAAATAAAAACAGTCATGGAAAAAAAATATGGGCAGAAGGTCAAAGTGGATTTTTGTATGCGTTACGGAAATCCTTCAACACAATCCAAGGTAAGGGAAATGGTTCAAGAAGGTTGTACAAAAATTTTATTTTTTCCTCTTTATCCTCATTATGCGGGAGCTACGTCCGCAACAGCTAATGATCAATTTTTTAGAGCGTTAATGCGGGAAAAATGGCAACCAGTTGTTCGCGTTGTAGAGCCTTATTTTGAACAACCTCAATACATTGAAGCCTTAGCACAATCTGTAGAAGAAGCTTATGCTGCAAAAAAGACTAAACCTGAAATTCTCGTTTGCAGCTATCATGGCGTGCCAAAAAGATATTTAATGCAAGGTGATCCGTATCATTGCCAGTGCCAGAAAACTACTAGGTTACTGAAGGAGCGTTTGGGATGGAAAGACACCGATATTATTACCACCTTTCAATCTAAGTTTGGACCAGAAGAGTGGTTGAAGCCCTACACCGTTGAAGAAGTCGCAAGACTTGTTGAAGAAGAAAAGAAAAAGTCTATAGCCGTTATTGCACCAGCTTTTTCCTCCGACTGTATTGAAACTTTGGAAGAAATAAACGAAGAAATTAAAGAAAGTTTTGAGGAAGCTGGAGGAGAAGAATTTACCTATATACCCTGTCTAAATGACAGCACTGCTCACATCGATGCGCTTTCTTCTTTGATTGATAAAAATTTAAATGGCTGGATAGACTAACCCAAATGCCGTTAATTCTTTTGTAAAACAGCAATCCCTTTTTCAGAAAATAATTTGACTAATTTTCCAAGTTTCATGGCTTTTTCTGGGTTCGATGCATTACCTTCAAGCCCTCTTTTCTTAACTCCTTGAAGTATAGCTGCCATTCGAAAAAAAGCGAATGCCATATAAAATTCAAAATTATAAATACCGTTTAAACCCGCCCTTTTACAGTAAGACTCAATAAATTCTTTGTCTTCCATAAGACCAAATTCTTTTCTGTCTACGTTTTGCAAACCGCGCCCCTCTAAGCCAGTTGGCATTGACCACTGCATAAGTACGCTAGCTAGATCTGCAAAAGGATGCCCAATAGTTGAAAGCTCCCAATCTAATACCGCCACACACTTATTTTTTTTAGGGTCAAAAAATAAATTATCTAATCGGAAATCTCCATGAACTAAACATCGTTTTCCATCATCGACCGGAGTATTTCCTTCCAACCATAGGATAAGTTGGTTCATACTTGTAATTTGATCTGTTTCAGAAGATCGATATTGTTTCGTCCAACGAGTAATTTGTCTAGTGAAATAGTCGCCGCCTGGACCGTAGTCGGAAAGACCAACTTTTAATAAGTCGACTTTGTGTATCTCCGCTAAGATATTGCTCATTTCTTCAAAGATTGAATAACGGCGATGCTCAGCGACGACATCTAAACGTGGATCCTCAAAACAAATACCCTGTATGTGCTCCATAATATAGAATTCTGTGCCTAAAACACTAACATCAGCACAGAAAGCAAGCATTCTAGGCACTGGAACCTGGCTATTTTGCAAGGCTAACTGAACTCTATACTCCCTATCCACCGCATGTGCCGACTTTAATAAAACCCCTTCTGGTTTTTTTCGAAGAACATATTTTTTCTTGGGGGTTTCGATTAAATAGGTTGGGTTGGACTGACCAGAATTAAACTTTGTATACTTTGCGGGTCTATAAAAATTTTCAATATTAGTTTCAGCCCATTCTGATGCAGCTTTGAAATCTAACTTCGATTTAGCCATCTTGACCAAGACCTTTTGACAAATATTGCCTCCCAATCCAGTGGGCAACCAAAGCTGGCTTCTCAAAGCCCTCTATCTCAACTTGAACACGCCATGTCGTCGAAATTTCGAAGGGCCTTACTTCTCGAATATCAGCAAGCTCAAAGTGTCCTCGAACTCGTGATCCAACTTTTACAGGTGATAAAAACCTGAGCTTTTCAAAGCCATAGTTTACTCCTAATTTAGATCCTTCTATGACAGGAATTGCGTCGTAATACATCGCAGAAAGTAATGAAACTGTTAAAAATCCATGCGCTATAGTTCCATTAAAAGATGTATTTTTAGCAGCAATTGGATCCACGTGGATATATTGCCAATCTTCTGTTAAGTCAGCAAATTTATCTACCCTTTCTTGGTCAATGGCAAACCATCTAGAGACACCTACTTCTAAACCTAATTGTTGTTTAAGATCTTCAAAGGTCAGCAAATCAGTCCTCACCAAATATACTGGGTCCGGTTGAAACATTTATCCCACCAGATATTGGTAATATTGCACCAGTAACATATGATCCACCTTTTCCGCATAAAAATTGAATGGATGCAGCAATATCGTCGGTGTGCCCTATGCGCTTTAGCGGAACTCTTTTTGAAACACGCATAGTTCCTTTTGAGTCCCCTATCGCAAAATCAGTCATGTTAGATTGAAATGGGCCAGGAGAAAGAGCGTTCACTGTTATATTTCTTTCAGCCAGTTCCTTGGCTAAAATCCTGGTGATATGATGAACCGCAGATTTGGAGGCTGCATACGAATAAGCTCCATCGCCCATTGGAACTTCCCCCATAACACTACCTATATTCACAACACGCGATGGAAAATCTGACTTTGAAGAGGCTGCCAACAAGGGGACCAGTTTCTGAGTTAGATAAAAAATAGCCGAGACATTAAGATTAAGAACTTTTGCCCAAGCTTCGTAAGGAAAACTACTAAGATCTGAGCCCCAGGTTCTACCAGCGTTGTTAACTAAAATGTGCAATTCTGAATTTTGAGCATAGATTTCATCAGTTATATCACTAATCCCAGTCTCACTGCTCAAATCACCTCTAAAAGGTATAACCTCCCCCTCAAAGTCGTAATTATTTAGTTCTTCAGCTGCGTTCTGACAATTTTCTAATTTTCGAGAAACGATAAAAACTTTTGCACCCGCTGAAACTAAACCCACAGTTGCCATAAGGCCAATACCAGTGGATCCCCCAGTAACAAGAGCCGTCTTTCCTTTTAAGGAAAACAAATTATTAGAAATCATAGCTTATCATTTTTTATGTTTAGTTTTTAGTTTATTCTTAAATTCTTTATAGTTAAATATATATTTTCTATGGTTGCTTGATCCCGAGCTAATAGTTATTTGAATATTGAGAGATCATAAAAAAGGAAACCCAGTGACAAATTTTACCTACAGTAAAGATTTACCTGATGACCTTGACCTAGGCAAAATCGTTGCAGTTGATTGCGAAACGATGGGATTGAACCCTAGTCGCGATCGACTTTGTGTAGTGCAGCTTTCATCGGGTGATGGGCACACCCACATTGTCCAGATAGAAAAAGATCAAAAGAAGGCACAGAACCTAACAAGGTTGCTTAAGAACAAAAATATACTGAAGTTGTTTCATTTTGGACGTTTTGATATTGCCATTTTATATTCTACTTTTGGACTTCTTGCTTCACCTGTTTATTGTACAAAAATAGCGAGTAAAATTGCGCGAACCTATACTGATCGTCATGGGTTAAAAAATCTCCTAACAGAGCTTTTAGAAATTGATATTTCCAAGCAGCAGCAATCAAGTGACTGGGGAGCCAAAACCCTAACGAAAGCCCAAGTAGACTATGCTGCAACTGACGTTTTGTATTTGCACGCATTACGAGAAAAACTAAACGAAATGCTTGAACGTGAAAATAGAGATGATTTGGCTAACGAATGTTTTAAATTTCTACCATTTCGCGCAGCCTTAGACATTAAGGGTTGGAATGATATAGATATTTTTGAGCATTAACCCGGTTTTATAAATGCCCACATTGAAAATCAGTTACTCAAATACAGTTTTTTACCTAAAACTAACTCTGGTTTTTCTAGGCTTATTCGCCCTCGTGATGATTTTTTTATCAGCAAAAAAATTAGACCCAAGTACAGAAATTCCTTTCGCCAAGGATATTGACTTTGCAACACTAGATGATGGGCTCACTAAACCAATATACTCATCTATGACAAACTCCGGCGATGAAGTTCGCATATCAGCAGAGCAAATTATCTCAACTGAGAAAAAAGATATAGCTCTTATAAAATCTGCTATCTTGAGAATTTTTTCTGTTAGTGGCTCTGATTTATTTTTGTCATCCGATACGGCTCTTCTGGACAAAGGAAAAAAGAATTTAATTTTTTCAAAAAATGTAATCTTACAAACAAACGACAAAATGGAAATTACCGCCCCAAAAATATTTACAGCGCTTGACAAAACTTTGATACAGGCTGATGGCCCGATCAAAGGAATATTTGGAAATAGCAACATAGAGGCAGGAAAACTTGATATAATTAAAGAAAATGCATCATCTAATCTAGTTATCAGTTTTACTAAAGGCGTTAAGATGGTATACAATCCTGGTAAATCTTTTTAAGAGTAGAGACTTGTCAAAATTTGTAAAAATTTTTTTATATGCGGTGTTATTATCTAATATGGCATTCTCACAGAACTCTGGTTTTGGATCCCTATCATCGGATCGAACAGAACCAGTTGAGTTCAGCTCTGATCGTTTAGTTTTCAACCAAGAAGAGAATTTAGCCGAATTATTTGATGGCGTAAAAATCATTCAGGGTGCGACTGTATTAAGTGCAGAATATGTTAAGGCTACTTATTCTAAGACTAACAAATTGGAAAAAATCTTCGCAGAACGCAATATCGAATTAAAAAGTAACCAGGACATTGCTAGGGCCGATAAAGCTGTTTATTCGTTGACGGGTAATTCTATTTCTTTAACTGGAAACGCTCAATTAATTCAGGGCGCTAGCAATATAATGGCTGACCAAATCTTAATCAATACAGAAACAGGCCTGACTCAACTGGTAGGTAGCGTAAAAACAGTTATATCCCCGAGTACCAATTAAATGTCTTCTTTCAAGGTATTAGAATCTGAAACAGGGTTGCAGGTAGCGGGTCTCAGGAAGAGCTTTAAAAAACGGATAGTTATTCACGATGTTTCCTTACAACTACGAAGAGGAGAAGTAGTTGCTCTGCTAGGACCGAATGGGTCTGGGAAAACAACCACATTTTATTCTATAGCCGGATTAACTTCGTCAGATGGCGGACAGGTAAAAATAGATGGCGTAGATGTTACGACTATGCCTATGTACCGCCGAGCCAGGATGGGTTTGGCTTATTTGCCACAAGAGACGTCTATCTTCAGAGGTTTGAATGTTGAGGAGAACATAAAATCGATACTTGATATTTCAACTCCTGTAAAATCTGAGCGACAAGCAAAACTAGAAAAATTATTATCGGATTTTCGAATAGGGCACTTAAGAAGAACTCCTGCGCTTGCTTTATCAGGCGGTGAACGTCGGAGGGTAGAAATTGCCCGAGCCTTAGCTACAGATCCAAAATATATTCTACTAGATGAACCATTCGCTGGGGTTGATCCTATCTCTATAAATGATGTTCGCAATCTAGTTGCAGAATTAAAAAGCCAAGGTATCGGTGTGCTTATAACTGATCATAATGTGCGAGATACCCTTAAGATTGTAGACAGGGCATATATTTTACATGATGGTCGAGTTATTATTTCTGGATTGCCCAAGGATGTTGTGAATAATGACAATGTTCGTCGGGTTTATTTAGGAAAAGATTTTAACATATAATAGAAAAAAAATTTATTTTTAGTTCATTTTTATTGACATAATTGCTGCAAAGTTTTTCAATCATATCATAGGGCGATTAGGGTAGAAAATTTTTACTCAAGTAAAAAATTGAAAATACAAACCTCAAACGCTGAGAAGTGTATGCCTTAAATTGCAGCTTAATTAAACTTCGCCTCAAATGGCCGATGCAAGGATACTTATATGCAGTACCAAATTTCAGGAATTCATATCGATGTTGGCGATGCTCTTCAAACGCATGTTAAAGGGGAGCTAAGCGATACTATCAGTAAATATGCCGAGCGTCCGACAGACGCACAAATAATTTTTTCAAAAAGTGGTCACGAGTTTGTTTGCGATGCAATCATCCACTTATCAACCGGATTGACTGCACAAGCAAAAGCTTCCAAAGCAGAAATTTATGCCGCTTTTGATGCCTGTGCTGAAAAAATGGAAAAACAACTGCGTCGATATAAAAGAAAACTTAAAGGGCATCACAAAGATCGAAATCAATCAGTTGAATTTATTGATCCTGCATCGTATACGGACGCATCGAAAGAGGGTCAAAAAGATTCGGCTACAGATTCAGAGCCCATAATAGTTGCAGAAACAGATAAACAGTTTCCAATTTTTTCTGTAAAGCAGGCGGCTGAGGAACTAGAAAAATCTAAACTACACTTTCTTTTGTTTAAAAACGAAGAAAAAAAAGGCGTAAATATTTTATTTCGACGGCCAGACGGGAATATAGGTTGGGTTCAGCCTATTTGAAATAAGCGCTTTCAAGGGTGTCTATAAGAGTTATTTTAAATGGAATTTTCAAATCTGTTAAAACCAGAAGCGATTCGTATTTTCTCTTCTGTTTCGAGTAAAAAGAGGTTGCTTCACGACCTGGCTGGTATTGCCGAGACGTGTTATCATACTGATTACTCAAATACTGTTGAGGCACTAATTGAAAGAGAATCCCTTGGACCTACTGGAGTTGGGGGTGGCGTTGCGCTGCCTCACGCCCGTTTAGAAAATTTAGAGCACGTGGTGGGGGCTCTTATACTTTTGGAAAGCCCTGTTGAGTTTGAGGCTATTGATAAGCAACCCGTAGACGTTGTTTTTAGTCTTTTTGCTCCAAAGTCTGCAGGTGTAGAACATTTAAAAGCTTTAGCCTTGGTATCACGTACACTCCGGGAGCAATCGACCGTTGCTAAATTACGGTCTAACCCTGACCCGACGACTATTTACACAATTTTGACCGAGCCAGCTAACGTTCAAGCCGCCTAAAAGTCTGCGTAACAAATTATAGTTTCCAGACAACATAAAGTGTAACCATCTTAAAGATACTATTGCAGTATTACATTTTTTGAAGCTGCTATAAAAAATGGGTTTCTATAGTTTGGTTTCCCGTACTCCAAACGTTGCTTATTTTCCACTTGTACCACACGGCCGCCAGCTGCCGATAAAACCGCGTGGCCTGCTGCGGTATCCCATTCCATAGTTGGACCAAAACGTGGATAAAGATCTGCTTCACCCGTCGCTATCAAACAGAATTTAAGAGACGAGCCCGCACTAACGAGTTCTTTACACTTATATTTAGATATATATTGGTCAGTTTCTGCATTGCGGTGAGACTTAGAGGCGACAACTCTTAAGGCTGCATTATCAGAAAAAGCAGTTTGAATTTTTTTTACTGAACCCATTTTAGAAACACTAAAATACCCTATTTCCTCCACCGCCTTACCATCTGCACTTGTATAAAATAATCTTTGGCGTGCTGGTGCATAGACAATACCTCTCACTGGTTCTCCATGACGGACTAAAGCTATATTTACGGTAAAGTCTCCTCTGCGTTTGATAAACTCTTTAGTCCCATCAAGAGGATCTATTATAAAAAAAACTGGGGCATTCAAGGTATGAGTTTTGACTTGCTCTTCCGTAATGATTGGTATGTCTGGAAAATATTTTTTTAAGCCATTTGATATAACTTCATCTGCTTTTTTATCAGCTAGAGTTACTGGACTGTCATCAGATTTTAGCAAAACTTCGAGCTTATCACTATTATATATATCCATTATCACTTCACCACTGGTGAGCGCTAAAGACCTAAAAATTTCGCAGATTTTATTATAATTCATCTCATAAAACCGGTTATTCTAATTTTTTTGATAGTTTTATTATTCATAGAAATTTTTTCAAATAACTAGTCAATAAGATCTATAATTTTTAAACTTGGACAGTTTTTGTAACATTTTATTAAAAATTTTCCCGTGTAAGCTTGCAGGTCGCTTTAAGCCTCCCTATATACCGCCTGTCAGAGTCTTTGGTTTGCTCCCGACTTTTGTCAATTCAGACAACACTTGGGATCTTACCATAATATTTATGAGCATGTAAGCAAAAGGAACATAAAAATGGGTAAGGTTATTGGTATCGATTTAGGCACCACAAATAGCTGCGTAGCAATAATGGACGGATCCCAACCAAGAGTTATTGAAAACGCGGAGGGAGCTCGAACCACTCCATCGATTGTTGGTTTCACTGACGATGAGCGTCTTGTTGGCCAGCCTGCAAAACGGCAAGCTGTAACTAATCCTAGCAACACAGTTTTTGGTGCTAAACGATTAATTGGACGAAGAATAGATGACCCTGACTTAGCAAAAGACAAAAAAAATCTACCATTCTCCGTTGTAGATGGCGGAAATGGCGATGCTTGGGTTGAAGCGAAAGATGAAAAATATAGTCCTTCGCAAATCTCTGCTTTTACTTTGCAAAAAATGAAAGAAACGGCTGAGAGTTACTTAGGTGAAGATGTAACTGAAGCCGTAATAACCGTACCCGCCTATTTTAATGATGCGCAAAGACAGGCAACCAAAGATGCTGGAAAAATTGCTGGGTTAGATGTTCTGAGAATTATAAATGAGCCAACGGCTGCTGCATTAGCCTATGGCTTAGATAAAAAAGAAACTAAAACTATAGCTGTTTATGACTTAGGTGGTGGGACTTTTGACGTTACTATTTTAGAAATAGATGATGGGTTGTTTGAGGTCAAATCCACTAACGGTGATACCTTTTTGGGTGGTGAAGATTTTGACATGCGGATCGTAAATTATCTGGCTGACGAATTTAAAAAGGAAAACAGCGTTGATTTAACTGCGGATAAAATGGCTCTACAACGCCTGAAAGAAGCAGCTGAAAAGGCAAAGATAGAGCTGTCTTCGGCGAACCAAACAGAAATAAATCAACCTTTTATTTCTATGGACGGCAAGACAGGGCAACCGCTCCACATGGTTATGAAATTAACCCGTGCTAAACTTGAGTCGCTTGTTGGCGACTTGATAAAAGCCTCCATTAAGCCCTGCCAAGCGGCACTTAAGGATGCAGGACTCTCTACAGATGATATTGACGAAATCGTTTTAGTCGGTGGAATGACAAGGATGCCAAAGGTGATTGAAGAAGTTACCAAATTCTTTGGCAAGGAGCCGCATAAGGGCGTAAACCCTGACGAAGTGGTGGCAATGGGCGCAGCTATTCAAGCTGGTGTTCTTCAAGGTGACGTCAAAGACGTGGTGCTGCTTGACGTGACACCCTTATCACTTGGTATCGAAACATTGGGAGGAGTTTTCACAAGACTAATCGACAGAAACACAACCATTCCGACCAAGAAATCTCAAGTATTCTCAACTGCTGAAGATAATCAAAATGCAGTAACAATTCGAGTCTTCCAAGGTGAACGCGAGCTTGCTGCTGATAATAAAATACTTGGTCAATTCAACCTAGAAGAAATTCCGCCAGCGCCGCGTGGAATGCCACAAATCGAGGTTACCTTTGATATAGATGCAAACGGTATTGTTTCTGTTTCTGCAAAAGACAAAGGAACTGGTAAAGAACAGAAAATCACTATCCAAGCCTCAGGCGGCCTATCTGATGATGATATCGAGCAAATGGTAAAAGATGCCGAAGAAAACGCAGAATCAGATAAAGAGCGCCGTGAACTTATAGAGGCTAAGAACCAGGCAGAAAGTTTAATACACTCAACTGAAAAATCGATGGAAGATCACTCAGATAAGGTTGATCCAACGACAATTGAGGCAATTGAATTAGCAATTTCCGCTCTTAAAGATGACCTTGAAACTGAAAATGCTGGAAAAATTAAATCTGGTATTCAGAACGTCACTGACGCAGCAATGAAATTAGGTGAAGCTATCTACAAAGCGAACCAAGAAAGCGAAGAAGACGCCGCCCCTTTCGATGCAAGCGATAACGCAGCGGCAAATGCTGACGATGACATCCTGGATGCTGATTTCGAAGATCTTGGTGACGAAAAAAATTAATTGGTTTTTTGAGCGAATTAACCAACCTGCTTAATTCAGGTTGGTCATTTTTTTATAAGAAGGACGTCCACTATGTCAAAACGCGATTACTACGAAGTGTTAGGCATAGATAAAGGTGCGTCGCCAGAGGAAATAAAAAAAGCGTTTCGGAGCAAAGCGAAACAACTACATCCAGACCGTAATTCAGACAATCCAAATGCCGAAGCTCAATTTAAGGAAGCCAACGAAGCATACGACATTTTAAAAGATGGCGAGAAAAAAGCCGCATACGATAGGTATGGACATGCTGCTTTTGAAGGTGGCATGGGCGGTGGCGGCGCTGCTGGCTTTGGTGGAGGAGACTTTTCCAGTGCCTTTTCAGATGTTTTTGACGATCTCTTTGGAGATATGATGGGAGGCAGAGGCGGCCAAAATCGTTCTGCACGAGGCGCTGATCTAAGATATAATCTAAGAGTAACACTGGAAGAGGCCTACTCAGGATTACAAAAAACGATAAATGTTCCTTCAACGGTCCAATGTACATCGTGTAATGGATCAGGAGCAGAGCGCGGCACAGAGCCTGTGACTTGCCCTACCTGTTCCGGAATGGGAAAAGTGCGAGCTTCTCAAGGGTTTTTTACTGTTGAGCGCTCTTGTCCATCTTGTTCTGGCCTAGGACAAGTAATAAAAAACCCATGTACATCATGCGGTGGGCAAGGCCGAACTAAAAAAGATCGAGCATTATCTGTAAATATTCCTTCAGGCGTAGAAACAGGAACCAGGATCAGGCTTTCCGGAGAGGGCGAAGCTGGAGCACGTGGAGGAACTCAAGGGGATCTCTATATTTTTATCGATGTTTCACAACATAAAATTTTTGAACGTGATGGGCATAACTTATTTTGTCGTGTGCCAGTTTCGATGGCGCGTGCAGCACTTGGAGGCGATATTGAAGTACCAACCATGGATGGCGGCAGAAGCAGAGTTAAGGTTCCATCCGGAAGCCAATCTGGAAGGCAAATGAGATTGCGCTCAAAAGGCATGCCCGCAATTAAATCAACTCAATATGGCGATATGTTTATCGAGCTGGCGGTGGAAACTCCTGTAAATTTAACACCACGTCAAAAGGAACTCCTAAAAGAGTTTGAAGATCTCTCCGAAGACAACAACCCAGAGACAAACAGCTTTTTTTCCTCAGTTAAATCATTTTGGGATCAAATGAAGGGTTGAAAATAAATTTTTTCTTTTCAAATTCTTTCAATAGCTAGAGCTATTCCTTGACCACCCCCGATACACATAGTGATCAAAGCTCGTTTTCCCTTTATATTTTCAAGCTGATACAAAGCTTTAAGTGTAATTATTGCTCCAGTGGCACCAACTGGGTGACCTAATGCGATAGCCCCACCGTTTGGGTTTACAATAGTAGGGTCCAAATCAAGACCTCGATTCACCGCAATTGCTTGCGCCGCGAATGCCTCATTACTTTCAATAACATCAAAATCAGAAATATTGAGCCCGGTTTTTTTTAATAGATTTTGTACTGCTGGAATCGGCCCAACACCCATGACCTCGGGCCTAACGCCAGCGTGTCCATAGCCTAAAACCCTTGCCTTAGGTTTTAAACCATATTTTTCGACAACTTCTGCAGATGATAGAACGATTGCTGCGGCTCCATCATTTATTCCAGATGCATTTCCAGCTGTTACCGTACCATCCTTCTCAAAAACTGGACGCAAGGAAGCTAAATCTTCTAAAGTTGTTTCCTTAGGATGCTCGTCTTTTTCAAAAGATACTAAGTCCCTTTTAACTTTTATTTCTACTGGATTGATTTGACTATCAAACAAATCATTTGATACCGCCATTGCAGCTCTTTTTTGGCTTTCTAGAGCAAATTCATCCTGGTCATGGCGAGAAACATTTTGCTCACGAGCAACATTCTCAGCTGTAACACCCATGTGTCCAGTACCAAAAGGACAATTCAATGCACCAAGCATCATGTCTAGTGTCTTAACATCACCCATTTTTGCGCCCCACCTCTGACCTTGTACTGAATAAGGGGATCGGCTCATATTCTCTGAGCCTCCAGCCACACCAAATTCTGCATCACCTAGAGCAATGGACTGTATAATAGAAACGATAGCTTGAACTCCTGAACCACATAAACGATTGACATTCATTGCCGGTGTTTCCTCAGATATCCCTGCATCCAATGCAGCGACACGGCTGAGATACATATCCCGTGGCTCTGTATTAATTACATGGCCAAATGCCACATGCCCGATCTGAGGGCCCTCTACACCTGAGCGCTTCATTGCTGCTTTTGTTACTGAAGAAGCTAAATCTATTGGCGTAGTATTGGCCAAAGACCCTCCAAATGTTCCAATTGGCGTTCTGGCTCCATCTAGAATGACAATATCCCGCATCTTTGATTCCTTCCCTAAAATCAGGTTCTTTGCTTATTTCATAACATGAAAATCAGTTATGGAAGTAATTGTTAAATCTATTAAAGTCCCTGATCGGCATCCATGTAAAATTATATCTAACCCTTTTAATTTTATATTGTATTAATAATGCATTCAATGAGTCACCATTGTTAATTAAGAAAGAAAATAAGAATGAACCTAACGTTTTTATCTTTTGGTCATGGATATACGGCTCAGGCTCTTACGCCCCATCTTAATAATAAAGGGTGGAGAGTATTTGGAACATCAAGATCAAAAGATAAATTTTCTGACATTGAAAAGTCTGGAGCCACTCCAATTTTGTGGGGAAGCAATGAATTAAGATCAGTAATCAAAGAAGCTAGTTTGGTTCTTAGTTCTGTGTCACCCAAAAACGGAAGTGATCCAGTTATTCAAATGTACGGTGAAGACTTAAAAGAGGTTTCAAGTAAAATTGAATGGGCTGGATATCTTTCTACAATTGGCGTTTATGGGGACACAAAAGGGGAGTGGGTCACCGAAAGTTCACCCGTTAAACCCTCAACTAACCGTGGAATAGCACGAGTAAGTGCTGAGAAAGACTGGCTCAAATATGACCTTTTGCCCACTCACATATTTAGGCTAGGGGGTATTTATGGGCCAAAACGAGGTCCATTTCAAAAAGTTTTGCAAGGCAAAGCCGTAAAGATCATCAAGCCAGGACAGGTTTTTAGCAGAATGCATATTCAAGATATTGTACAAACGCTTCTTGCGTCAATTTCAAAACCAAATCCATATTCAATTTATAATCTTTGCGATAATGAGCCAGCACCACCACAAGACGTACTTTCATATGCAGCCAAACTTTTGAATGTTGATCAGCCTCCAACAGTTCGTTTTGAAACTGCTAACCTCTCAGAAATGGCTAGAAGTTTTTACGCTGAAAATAAACGTGTATCTAACCAATTAATTAAGTCTGAGCTTGGTGTTAAATTAATGTACCCAAATTTCAAAGCAGGCTTAGATAATCTTTTGAAAGAAAGTTATTGAAAATTTCTACGAATTTACCCACTTCAAAGATTCAAGTCCAAGTAATGAAAGAACTAAGCCCTCTATATCACTAGCATTCAGACCTGCTTGTTGGTACATATCCTCGGGACTCGACTGATCAATGAAAACATCAGGTAAGACCATAGATCTGAACTTAAAACCTTTGTCAAAAACACTATTTTTTGACAAAAACTGTTGAACATGGCTCCCGAAACCACCTATCGAACCTTCTTCAATTGTAATAATAGCTTCGTGGCTTTCCACTAAACTAATAATCAGTTTCTCATCTAGCGGTTTTGCAAACCTAGCATCAACTATTGTTGGTTCAATACCCTTTAACTTCAAACTCTCTGATGCTTTCAAAACTTCGGAAAGCCTTGTCCCAAAGGAAAGTAAAGCTATCGAATTCCCAGTAGCAACAATTCTGCCTTTACCAATCTCAAGTGGCTTTCCAATTAAAGGTAGGTCACATCCCACGCCATTTCCACGCGGATATCGAAAAGCGATCGGTCCATCACTGTAGTCAACCGCGGTTGCAACCATATGCACCAGCTCAGCCTCATCAGCCGCCGCCATAACAACCATATTTGGTAAATTAGACAAAAATGCTATGTCGAAACTACCAGCATGGGTCGGACCATCTGCGCCAACCAATCCTGCACGATCGATAGCAAACCTTACTGGTAAGTTTTGTAAAGCCACATCATGAACAACCTGATCATAACCTCGTTGCAGAAAAGTAGAGTACATGGCGCAGAACGGCTTCATACCACCAGCAGCCAACGCTGCAGAAAATGTAACACCGTGTTGTTCAGCTATCCCAACATCAAAACATCGACTTGGATATCTCTCTGCAAATAAATTTAATCCCGTTCCGTCTGGCATTGCAGCTGTTACCGCGCATATTTTAGAATCTTGTGCTGCGTGTTTTAATAAACTATCTGCAAATACTTTTGTATAACTAGGAGCATTAGATTTGCTCGACTTTTGTTTGCCTGTTAGAACATCAAATTTTCCGGTTGCATGGCCTTTATCTCGTGCCATCTCAGCCGGTCTGTAACCTTTTCCCTTTTTGGTTACGACATGTAATAAAATTGGCCCATCTAATCTTTTTTGAACAGTGCGGAAAATAGGTAACAACTGGTTTAGGTCGTGCCCATCAATTGGTCCGAGATAAGAAAAACCTAAAGCTTCAAAAATTGTGCTTCCGACAGCCATAGACTTCAACAAACGCTTTGCTCTCTTTGCGCCTTCCTTAAAGGGTTCTGGTAGGAAACCAATAGCGCCTTTTGCCATTTGCCGAAAATCTTGGAAAGGCTCTTCTGCATAAAGCTGAGAGAGGTAAGAAGATAAAGCCCCAACAGGGGGAGCGATAGACATTTCATTATCGTTCAAAATAACAATAAGGCGTTTTTTTAGATGACCGGCATTATTCATGGCCTCATAAGCCATTCCTGCACTCATGGATCCATCTCCAATCACTGCAATTGTTTCGCCCAAACCAGCTTCACATGAACCACCTAAATCTCTTGCTGTCGCAAAACCCAAAGCGGCAGAAATTGAAGTTGATGAATGTGCAGCGCCAAAAGGATCGTATTCACTCTCAGATCTTTTTGTAAAACCACTCAAACCGCCTTTTTTTCGAAGAGTTCGAATTCGATTGCGCCTTCCTGTTAAAATTTTATGAGGATAACTTTGATGAGAAACATCCCAGATTATTTTATCTTTTGGCGCATCAAAAATGGCATGTAAAGCAACCGTGAGCTCAACCACACCAAGCCCAGCACCTAAATGCCCTCCCGTTTCTGAAACTGCAGAAATAGTTTCCTGCCTCAACTCACTCGCAACTTGAAAAAGTTGACCATCAGAAAACAACTTTAAATCGTTTGGTGATTCAATCTTATCAAGAAGTGGGGTCGTAGAATTATCGGGCATATCTTTCTTTCAAACTAATAATCGCGTGAAATAACGAATTCGGCTGCCTGTTTCAAGGCATCTGATCTTTGCCCATAAATTGAGATTGAATCACAGGCTTCATCTATTAAATCCCGGGCCTTTTTCTTAGCGCCATCAACACCCATTAGTGAGACAAAAGTAGCTTTATTTGCCGATGCGTCTTTCATCAGTTTCTTACCTGCTTTGATCTGATCACCTGTTTCATCCAATAGATCATCTGCTATTTGAAAAGCTAGGCCTACAGACTTTGCGAAGTTTTCCAGCGGCTTAACATCTTCACTAGCCATAAAAGCACCTGCAGTCACAGCCCATAAAATAAGTGCGCCTGTTTTCCCTTGTTGCAAATTTACGATATCATCTAAATTTAATGCAGCAGCAGAGTTTTCAGCATAAATATCTAACGCTTGTCCCATTACCATGCCTTTAGCACCTGCAGCTTTGGCCAAATTGTAAGCAAGCTTATTACAATTAGGTACAGCGCTATTGAGGGTCAACTCAAAAGCTAAAGCCTGTAAGGCATCTCCAACTAAAATCGCAGTTGCCGCATCCCATTTTTTGTGAACTGTTGGACGACCGCGCCGTAAATCATCATCATCCATATCTGGTAAATCATCATGGACTAGAGAGTAAGTGTGCATTGCTTCAATACCCGAAGCTGGCCATTTTGCCACATCTGGCGCAATATCAAAAAGTTGAGCACTTTCAATTACGAAAAATGCTCTAAGTTTCTTACCACCCTGAAGGGAATATCGCATAGCCTGAACCACATCAATATCACCGAACTCTTTAAGATAACTAACTATTGTTTTTTCTACAATATTTGCAGAAATCTCTAGGCGATCTTTAAACATCAAAGGCCTTCTAGCGGTTTCGTTCCTGTTACTGATCCGTCTTCGTCCAAAGTTATAGCTGCAACCTTTTGCTCTGCCTCTTTCAACTTAGCCTCACATCTTTTTTTTAGTTCTGCACCCCTTTCATAGAGGGTTATGCTATCTTCAAGAGGCACGTCACCTCTTTCTAGCTGTGTTACAATTCTTTCGAGTTCACTCATCGCCTGCTCAAAAGTCATTTCAGAAATAGGTGTGTCGTTCATCTCAGGCCTCACATAGTTTCATAACATGAGCTTTAACGGATTCTGCCAAAGCTTCTAAATCATAACCGCCCTCTAATATAGATACCAGCCGTCCTTCACAGTAATCCGATGCAATTTGGCAGAGTCTTTCGGTTAGCCAAGAAAAATCTTCCGTTGACCAGTTTAGCTCCGCAAGTGGATCCGCTTCATGCGCATCAAAACCTGCCGATATTAGTATAAGTTCAGGTTTAAATTTTTGTAGGGCCGGAAAGACTAATGCATTATATTTCTGACGCATAAGAGCACCAGAGCTTCCAGGCGGAAAAGGGATATTAACAATATTTTTAAATTTCCCTTGTTCATCCTCAGCTCCAGTACCTGGCCACAGAGGCATTTGCTGTGAAGTAAAGGTCAAACAACGGGCTTCATCCCATAATAAGTCTTGGGTTCCATTTCCATGGTGTACATCGAAATCAACAACTGCAACTCTTTTTAACCCATGAAAATCAAGTGCATGCTTTACTCCAAGAGCAATGTTTCCAAAAAGACAAAAACCCATAGCCGTTTGTCTTTCAGCATGATGACCTGGAGGCCTGACAGCAACAAAAGCATTTTTGGCTTCACCAGATAAAACTAAATCTACAGCACGTAAAACGCCCCCGGCAGCCCGGTAGGCTGCAGTCAGAGAGCCAGAAGAAATATGGGTGTCGCCATCTATAGATTTAAAACCAGTATCAGGTACTGCATCTTGCAAGTAATTAATATGCTCACGAGGATGAATTCTGAGAATGTCATCTTCTGCTGCCATAGGTGCACTAACCCGCGATAAGTTAATGTCTTTCAAAGCTTCTAAAATATATTCCAACCTAGCTACTTGTTCTGGATGCCCGGGTGGCGTCACATGTTGCAGACATTCTTCATGTGTTACAAGTACTGATGGTTTCATTAAGAAACTAGGCCTTCATTCATTAATTTTTCAAACGTCTCATCTAAAGCTTTTTTCGCTCGCTTGATCAGTAGATCAATTTCCGATTTTGTGATTATTAGTGGAGGTGATATAATCATTCGGTCACCAACATGCCGCATTATAAGATTGTTTGCGAAGCATCTTTCTCTGCAAATATATCCAACTTTACCAGCATCTGATTTAAATGGGGCACGGTTTTCTTTATTTGGAGTTAATGCTATGGAGCCCATCATACCTACTATTTTTGCTTCCCCAACAAGCGGGTGCATGCACAAACCTTCCCACTCTTTTTTCAAATATGGTGCAGCATCATTTTTTACATGCCCGATTATATTTTCATCCTCAATAATACGTAAATTTTCAAGCGCTACAGCAGCTGCAACAGGATGGCTTGAATAAGTATAGCCATGATTAAATTCTTCCCTGGCAATTACGCTTTCAATTTCATCAGATACTATTGAACCGCCAATGGGTTGATACCCACTGCTTAATCCCTTCGCTATTGTCATAATATCAGGTTTTATGTTTAAGGTTTGACTTCCAAACCAACTACCCGTTCGCCCAAAACCACAAATTACTTCATCCGCAATCAAAAGTATTCCATAATGATCGCAAATGCGTTGGACTTCCGGCCAATAAGAATCCGGAGCAACGATTACACCTCCAGCCCCTTGAACAGGTTCAGCGATGAAAGCTGCCACACGGTCTACACCCAAAGATTTAATTTTTTCTTCTAATTCCTGGGCGCAAGCCAGACCAAAGTCTTCCGGCGACATATCTCCACCTTCAGACCACCAATTAGGTTGGTTGATATGATGTATGTCTGGTATCGGCATGCCACCCTGGTCATGCATCGCTGACATACCGCCTAATGATCCAGATCCAACACTTGAGCCATGATAAGCATTCTTTCGACTAATGATAATTGATTTATTTGGCTTGCCTTTCAAAGCCCAGTAATGCCGAACCAACCTTATATTTGTATCATTGGCCTCAGACCCTGAACTGGCAAAAAACAAATGGTTTAAATCAAATGGAGCCAATTCAGCTAACTTTTCGGCCAACTCTATCGCTGGTACATGTGTCGTTTGAAAAAAGGTGTTGTAATAGGATAGCTCTTTCATTTGACGCGCAGCCACTTCAGCAAGTTCGGGTCGCCCATACCCTATATTAACACACCAAAGACCAGCCATTGCATCCAAAATTTCTTCGCCCTCTGAGTCATAGACAAAAACACCATTAGCGCTGGTAATCACGCGCGCGCCTTTTTCACTTAGTTCTGCCTGCGAGGTAAACGGATGCATATGATGAGCGGCATCACGCATTTGAAGTTCTTTGGTTGGAAACTTATTTGATAATAAATTCATAACGTCGCCTCATAAACTTTGGTTAAAGATTTCGTTAAGAAACTTCTTTTAGCTATCATTGACAGGGTCCTTACCGACTGTAATTATAAAAAAACATAAAACAATAAAGAAGTGGCATATGACCTCACAAAGTTTTGATGGTAAAAATGACACCATTACTCCAGAGCAAGTACAGTACTGGGATCAAAAACACTTGATCCATCCTTGGAGTGAATTCTCAGAAGATAGCTTTGACATGACGCAGGTTTCAAAAGCCGACGGGATCTATCTTTATGACGCTTACGGAAATAAGTTAATTGATGGCCCAGGGGGCATGTGGTGCGTGAATATAGGATATGGGCGAAAAGAAATGGCAGATGCTATTTCTGAACAAATTATGAATATGACATATTCAAGCCCATGGTTTACCACCAACGAACCTGCTGCGATGTTAGCTAAAGTTATAAGCGAAAAAACACCTGGCGACCTTAACCGCGTCTTTTTTTCCAATGGCGGTTCTGACGCTGTCGATACTGCTTTAAGATTTGTTCAATACCGAAATAATGTGCTGGGTAAACCTAATAAAAAGAAAATATTATGTAGAGAAAAAGGTTACCACGGGTCGTCATATCTGGCAGCGACGGTATCAGGAACAGGCCGTGAGCATGATCGGCGTTTTATGGATACTCATCACGATCTCGCAATCATGCTACCTAATATTAATCCATACATTCGTCCAAAAGGAACATCACTAGAAGAATGGTGTGACGCCAAAATATTAGAAATGGAAGAGACAATTTTATCTATTGGAGCCGATCAAATTGGCTGCTTCATTGCCGAACCCATCCTGGCTTCGGGAGGGGTAATTGTGCCACCACCTGGTTACCACCAACGCTCGATTGAGTTATGCCAGAAACACAACATTATTTACATTTCTGATGAAACAGTAACAGGGTTTGGCCGATTGGGTCATTGGTTTGCATCAAAAGAAATTTTTGATATCCAGCCAGACATTATCACTTGCGCAAAAGGGTTAACGTCAGGCTATCTTCCGATGGGTGCCGCTATAATTTCCGATGGTCTTATTGATGACATAAAAAACATAGAGGGCTCTCAACCGTTTACCAATGGATATACATATTCATGTCACCCAGTTGCCGCCAAGGCTGCTCTTACCAATATTGATATAATCTCAAGGGATGGAATTTTAGAACATGTGCGGGAGATATCGCCCCATTTCCAAAATAGACTAAGGGATCTGGGCGAAAAATATGATATTATAGGAGATGCTCGTGGAGTAGGGCTCCTTGGGTGTTTAGAAGGTGTAGGGTCTAAAAACTCATCGGAAAAAGCTCGCCTAAAGATTGATACTGAATTTGGTCAAATGATGGATGAAGCCTGTGAGAAACGCGGCCTTCTAGTTAGGCCAATAATTAATATGTGTGTATTTTCACCACCACTTATCATTAGTCGAAGCGAGATAGATCAAATGTTTGATATCCTTGAGGATGCGATAGTGGAAGTTCATAAAAGCTTTACTTAGAAATTTGTTTGATTGCTTTTCAAAAAAAAAATGGCATCATACCAATGACATTTACTAGGGAGGCTATGAATGAAAAAAATACAACAATTTTTAGTGATGGTTGGTTTAGCTACTTTTGGGCTCGTAAGTACGGCAAATGCTGAATTAATCATTTTTGAATGGGGTGGATATGAAGATGAAAACTTCTTTCCAGACTATATGGCAAAATATGGAAAAGCACCCTCCTATAATTTCTTTTCCGATGAAGAAGAAGCATTTCAAAAAATGCGCGCCGGATACAAAGCTGATTTACACCACCCTTGCTCGCCAAGTGTAGTTAAATTGAGAGATGCCGGAATGCTTGAGCCTATTGATACATCGCGGCTCAAAAACTGGGATATGGTAATCCCAGAAATGAAAAACTTAGATGGATTCAATACGAATGGGAACCAATGGGCTGTTCCAATCGACTGGGGTTCAACAACTATGACCTACAGAACAGATCTTGTGAGTGAAGCCGATGCCTCAACATTGCAGTCTTTTGCTGACCCAAAATTTGCTGGGAAAGTTTCAATACCTGATAATGTTGATGATGCATATGCGCTAGGTTTTTTAGCGATAGGTGTTACTGACTGGAATGCAGCTAGTGACGCTGAATTTAAGGAAGCTTCTGATTTTTTGCGCAAAGTACACAAAAATATGCGAACTTACTGGGCCGACGGCGCTGAAATTCGTGGCTTAATGCAATCTGGAGAAGTTGAAATATCATGGTCGTGGAATGAAGTTGCAGCAATTCTTGAGTCCGAAGGTCTACCAGTTCGAAGCAAAGAGGAAACAAAAGAAGGCAAATCCACCTGGCTTTGTGCTTATGTTCATGTTAAGGACAATGCTGGAAACACTGATGAAGCCTATGATTTTCTCAACGCTTGGCTTACCGAAGAATCTGGCGCTTACATCGTTAATGAATGGGGCTATGGACATTCGTTAGCACCAGTTATGGAAAAGTACGGTCCTGATGCTGGATTTGGATCGCTTGAGAGCTACTCAAAAAATACACTTTGGCAAGCACCAGCAGCGCCGGCATTAAGAGAAAAAATGATTTCAGAATTTGAACTAATCAAAGCTGGATTCTAATTACTTTTTGGGTGGCCGCTTTGGCCACCCATTTTCCTAATTTAATTTTATTATTACAGGACCACTATAGACTCGGTTCCCCACCCAATACGCACTACGTCACCAACGCTATAGACATGTCGTCCAACCGTATTACGCATTGATATTGAAATGTCGTCATCTGGACCAGGCATTTCCACAGAATAATATGTCATATCCCCATAGTAGCTAACATTTGTAATTTTTGCTTTAAATTCATATTCACTATTTTCATTAGTACTAAACAACACAGTCATCATTTCTGGCCGCAATCCTAAAGTAACATTTCCAGGCTGCACATCAGAAGCCGTTTGGGCAGATTTTAGAAAAACCTCACCTAGGGAACTTGTGCGAACATGAAGCTTGTCATCCTTTTTTCCCAAATATTCGCCACTTATAAAGTTCATAACACCAATAAATGAAGCGACTTTTTTAGTGACAGGGCGCTCATAAATTTCTTGGGGATGACCAAGCTGAGCGATCTTTCCATCAAACATCACAGCAATCCGATCACTCATAATCAAAGCTTCTTCTTGATCATGGGTTACCAGAATAAAAGTTATCCCCAGAGTTCGCTGAAGGCGTCGTAATTCATGTTGCATCTGCTCACGTAATTTTTTGTCTAAAGCAGATAGTGGCTCATCCAACAATAAAACTTTCGGTTGCATGATAAGGGCTCTGGCCAAAGCGACCCTCTGCTTTTGACCACCAGATAATGCATAAGATGGTCGGTCATAAAGTCCATCTAAATCAACTAACTTGAGCATATCAAGAACACGAGATTTCATTTCATCCTTAGGTAATCTCTGCTTCTTAAGACCATAAGCAACATTTTCCCCAACATTTAGATGCGGGAAAATAGCATAGGACTGAAAGACCATATTTGTTGGCCTTTCATTTGCATCAAAATTTGTCATTTCTTCGCCAGCTATTGAAACAATACCTGAATTTGGTGTTTCAAAACCAGCTATCATTCGCAACAAAGTAGTTTTACCGCAACCTGATGGGCCAAGTAAGGAAAAAAACTCACCTGAACCTATCTCGAGGTCCAAGCCCTTTACGACTTCAAGGTCGTCAAAACTTTTTCGAATATTTTCAAGTTTTACCATTGGTATGTTTCTGTCAATAATTTTGGCGGTGGACGAACTAGCCATTGTGAACCTTTTCCTAAAATTTTAACTATTTAATACCAGAATTTTCTTTTCCGCTTGCTAACGATTCAGATCTTCTCCTGTAGAATTCAAATATGCTCAAAAGAACTAGAGAGGCAACAAGTAGTATAAACCCCAACGCCATGACAACAGGAAGTTTGGAAGGGAATCTTAATAGCGACCAAATGTACACAGGTAGGGTTGGATCAGTACCTGTCAGAAAAAATGCGATTACAAACTCATCTAGCGATATGGTAAAACCAATTAAAAGGCTAGAAATTAAGCCTGGGGTAACAAGCGGTAGTATGACCCGGAAAAAAGTCCCTATTCTATTTTCACCAAGATCCAGTGAGGCTTCTTCAAGACTTCTGTCTAAATTATTAAAAGCTGTGGTCAGAATAGAAACTGAGAATGGTGTGGCCAGCAATACATGTCCAGCAATAACTGTCCAAAGACTTAATGCTAAACCTAATTGCATTAAAACAATCAAGATTGAGACGCCAACAATGATTTCCGGTAAGAAGAGTGGAGCCATAATCAAGCCGAACATGGATTGTTTACCCAAAAAACGATGTCTAGCCATTGCTCTAGCAGTTAATACTCCGAAAATTGTACTTATAAACGAAGCCGTAACTGCAATTAGTACAGAGTTTTTTAATGCCCTAAAAAGACTTTCATCCTCCATTAGCCATGAGAACCAATCTGTTGTGAACCCACTAAGTGGAAAAGCTATAATTGCACTGTCGTTGAAAGCAAAGAGAGGTAAGAGAACGACAGGAGCATAAAGAAATCCTAGATAAATAAATAAATAAATTAAAAGGGGTCGAGAATTTTTTTTCATATCTGTCGCCGCAGATATTTTCGGTTGAAAAACAAAAATACCAAAGAGATTAAAACAACAATACTAAGTGAAACTATAGCCAAAGCAGCAGCGAGTGGAGCATTGTTAGCTTTGGAAAATTGAACTTGAATCATATTAGCAACCATCATCCCTTCTGTTCCCCCGACTAACTTAGGAGTGACGTAATCACCAATGGTTGGAATAAAAACTATTAAAGAAGCAGCTATAATTCCCGGCATTGCGAGTGGTAGGGTAATACGAAAAAAACTGCGGACAGCAGTGTCACCAAGATCCCTACCGGCCTCAAGTAAAGAGCGGTCAATTTTTTCAAGTGAAACATAAATTGGAAAAATTGCGAACGGTGCCCAAGCATGTGCTAGAGCTAAAACGACCGCATTGCTATTATATAAGATAAAAGTCAAAGGTTCCTGAATAAAATTTAATGAAATCAACCCCGAATTAATCACTCCGTTGTAACCCAAAATAATTTTCCAAAGAAAAATTCTCAATAGATAACTTGTCCAGAAAGGAATGGTTATCAGAAATAACAAAAGCGCTTTACGCTTACCGCCATAAAAAGAAATATAGTATGCTACAGGAAAGGCTAATAAAACCGTTGAGGCTGTCACAAACAGAGAAATATTAACGGACCGTTTAATAAGAGTTATAAATACCGGGTGTGAAAATATTTCTCTGTAGTTAGCGAAAGTAAAAGTGCGGTTTAGATCGAGATACTCTTGGGTCCAAAAACTCAGCAGTACCAACAAAAGTATCGGCGTCAACAATAACAAAAGTCCAAAAATAAATGGCGTTCCTATTAGGCGCCAGCCATCAAGAGATTGCTTTATTTGAGTGCCAAATTTCATTGTTTTAGCATATCATTCTATTCAAATATTTCGGCCAGAAAAAGAAATTACAACAGGATAGTTACAATCGGTAAAGAATTAAGCTTTGTTTGTAAAAGAATATTTGGAGCTGCTTGCCGTTATCATATTCGTATCGGTTCATTTGGCTGCGCCATGACAGGAAGCCTCTTTTTTAACCAACTATGGTATTGGCCAACTCCACTTTCTAAATCAGATAACATTAAACCATCAAATGCACTCGAACGCATGGCCTCGTAGCTCCACTGCATCAATTGCATATCTTCAATAGCAGTAATTTCGTCTATGCGCCCTGACAGCTTTCTTGCAAGCCGAGTAACTCTATCTTCATTGGGCCGTGCATAAACTGCATATCGTTGATGGCTTTTTTTAACACTGACTGGAATGTCTTGGTAAAATATCACACTATCAGGATACATACTAATTACTTGGTTTGGAAATATTGTTATGTAAATCCAAGCCTTAGGCAAAGATGCCAATGGTTCAGGTAAATTATCTACCATTTTCCGATAAAGTTTAACCGACCAACGTGAAGATGGTGTAGGATTAAATGTTCCTATATTCAGATTTGTGTCACCAATCGTGCCATAATCTTTATAGTCTTTCCCATATAAATCTTGAAGACCCGGATGAGCCATTGGAACATGATAAGCTTCATTATCTACATCACGCATTGCCTTCCAATTGACCGGCCAAACCTCGCTGATAGAGGGCGGTTTGCAAGAGCTTAATTTTTCTAATTGCTGGTCACTGACAAGCTTCTCATACGGGGACATTAATTTACTAATTGATGGTTGATCGCCAGACTTAAAACGTATGAATATAAACCCTTTCCAAATTTCACATTCTATTGGCTTAAGACCCCACTGCTTAGGGTCTAATTCAGGAAAACTCCGTGGCTGCGCAACACCTCTTAGACTACCATCTAAATTAAAACTCCACCCATGAAAGGGACAAACCATAGCACTTTTACAAACACCTCTTTCTTGAGCAACTACACGAGAGCCTCGATGGCGACATAAATTATGAAATGCTCTAATGACCCCATCTTTTCCTTTTATGATAACTGCCCGCTCATTAACCAAGTCAAAAGTGATGAACTGACCTATTTTTGCCACATCACTTTCATGACAGACTAGTTGCCAATGTTGGCGAAAAAGTTTTTCCGCCTCTAACTCAAATAAATCAGAATTAAAATACGTCCAACCAGGCAATCCATAGCGATCCTCGGGATCATTAAAAATAGTGTCGTTCAAAAAGGACCTCATCTTACTGATGGCTATAAAGCTACAATAAAGTCACTTTCACTTGAAGGAAATTCGTCCTTCAAACCAGTATTTATATCAAATCTAAAAGTTTATTGACCAATTGACTAAGCAAAGCTTCAGATAATCCAATCAGATCTTGGATAGTGGCAAGTATATCCATTTGGGTTTTTAACCAAGTAATCCTGGTGATAAGTCTCAGCTTCCCAGAACTTTTCTGAGGGAGTTACTTTCGTTACAATTTCACCAGGCCACTTTTTTGAATTGGCAATGTCAGAAATCATTTTTGATGCTTCTTCGTGTTGCTCTAGGGACGTAGTAAAGATATGTGATCGATAACTATCGCCAATATCGTTTCCTTGCCTGTCTATGGTTGTTGGATCATGAATTTGAAAGAAAAATTCCAACAGCCGGCGAAATGTAACTTTTGATGGATCAAAAAAGATTTCAATTGCCTCTGCATGACCAGTAGTTTCCGTGCAGACATCTTGATAGGTCGGGTTTTTCAAATGACCGCCCGTATAACCAACACGGGTTTTTTGTACGCCAGGAATTTTTCTTATCAAATCTTCCATACCCCAAAAACAACCACCAGCCAAAACTGCTCTTTCCATTTTATTCTCCCATTAAAGCCACATACTTGCCGTAGCCCTCAGCTTCCATATCATCTACGTGCACAAATCTAAGGCTTGCCGAATTTATACAGTAGCGAAGTCCCCCACGATCTTTTGGTCCATCTGGGAAAACATGACCTAAATGGCTATCCCCATTAGTAGAGCGCACTTCTGTTCTAATCATACCATGAGTAGTATCCGAAATCTCATTTAGATAGGATGCTTCAACAGGTTTTGTAAAACTTGGCCATCCACAGCCGCTTTCATACTTATCATCTGACAGAAAAAGTGGTTCACCAGAAACGATATCAACATAAATGCCCGGCTCTTTGTTCTTTAGAAGCTTCCCTGTCCCAGGTCGTTCAGTGCCATTTTCCTGTGTGACCCAATATTCCTCTGAACTTAAACGTGCGATTGCCTCTGAATTCTTATGATAGGTCATTCCAAACTCTCCACTTGTTATACTAAAATTTGGAGTAAATTTCATAAATTTCAATCCATAAAAGATAGTAAATTTAAATTTGATACAAATTGTATTTAACTGTCTCACCTATTATAAACCAGAAAGAGGCACTATCTCTTGAAAGGAAAAGATATGAAAACAGCTAAAGACTATCTAACAGAAGCAAATTCTGTTGTTGAAAAAATATCACCATCTGAAGGTATCGAACGACATAACTCCGGCGATTTAGTAGTTGTGGATGTGCGAGACTCTTCGGCCTTTCCTGAAACAGGTACGGTTTTAGGCGCTTTAAGAATTCCTCGTGGAATCATAGAATTTGCTGCTGATGACACACATCCTATGCACAATACCGCTCTTCAAAAAAGCTCCGCAATCGGAATTATTTGCGCCGTGGGCGGCCAAGCAGCCCTTACTGCAAAAACGATGAAGGACATGGGTTTTACAAATGTAGTAAACCTTGGAGGGGTTAGTGCCTGGGCTGAGGCGGGAGGCCCCATGGAGGATTAAATAATAAAACTCTCCTTATAAAACCCTTGTATAAATAAGAGCGAAGTTAAATCGCCAAAATTAATTCGGATATCACATTGCTCTGCAACAGATGGTTTGGCATGAAGAGCAACACCTGTTCCTGCTTCACTCAACATATCTAAGTCGTTGGCTCCATCACCAACCGCAATTACTTGTCTTGTAGATTGGTTTAATTTCCTTGCGATATGTTTTAATTGTTCGACTTTAGCCTTCTTACCCAGTATTGGTTTTTGGACCTTCCCCGTGAGCTTATTTTTGCTTGTAAGCAAGACATTTGCATGGTTTTCATCAAAGCCTAAATAGGCGGAAACTTTGTCTGAAAACACAGTAAAACCTCCTGAAACAAGAGCAGTGTAGCAACCATTTTCTTTCATTGTTGCCAAGAGCGTTGATGCACCGGGCATATAAGTTATTCGTTCCTTTAGAACCTTATCAATTATCTTCGTATGTAAACCATTCAGTAATGATACTCTTTCAATTAAGGCTTCCTCAAAGTTCAATTCACCATTCATTGCTTTTGCAGTAATAAACTTGACCTCTTCTCCAATTCCAATTTCGCTGGCCAGCTCATCTATGCACTCTTGCTCAATCATGGTACTGTCCATATCTGCAAGTAAAATAGATTTTTTACGCGAATTATCCTCCTGAATCACTAAATCAATTTTTAAGTTTTGAAATTTTGTCCACATTGACCACTGGTCTTTAGGCAACACTGGTATTAGAAATTCCGCAGCCTCTTCATTTGCGAGGAAAACGTATTTTGAAGCACCCCATGCATTGCACAAATTTTTGACTAGATTTGGTTTTAAAAACCCAGAGCTCGGTGGGGCAATAAGTGTAACCATATACATATTTAATCTTTCAAATTACCAAATAAAAGGATTTTGGGTTACGACGGCTATAGCTGCATTTTTACAGTTGTTAAAGGTAGGCTTATCCACTATTGCGATACGTGGGCCACCTCTCCCCAACGAGAGGCGAATATCTGAAAGGGTAACAGTTATGGATATAAAAAAACCGGTTATGCGGCCGGAAAATGCGCATTTTTCTTCAGGCCCCTGTGCCAAAAACCCCGTCTTTGAGTTAAATAAACTTATCAAAGCTCCACTTGGAAGGTCGCACCGCGCTGGAATTGGAAAGACCAAATTAAAATTGGCAATAGACGAGACCAGGGAAATTCTAGAGATTCCAAATGATTACAAAATTGCTATAGTGCCCGCTTCAGATACCGGTGCTGTAGAAATGGCTATGTGGTCCATGCTAGGAGCCCGCGCTGTCACAATGGTTGCTTGGGAAAGTTTTGGATCAGGATGGGTCAGTGATGCAGTAAAACAGCTAAAAATAGATGCAAAAATTTATAATGCTGACTACGGTAAAATCGTAGATATGCAAACTTTGGATTACGATACAGACATCGTATTTACTTGGAATGGAACTACCTCGGGCGTCTGTCTTAGGGACGGTAAAGCAATACCAAATAATCGGTTAGGGCTGACAATTTGTGACGCAACCTCAGCTGCCTTTGCAATGGATCTACCATGGGAAAAATTAGACGTGACAACTTTTAGTTGGCAAAAGGTCTTAGGAGGTGAGGCGGCACATGGCATGCTAATCCTTTCTCCAAGAGCAGTGGAACGATTAGAGAATTATACTCCTGCTTGGCCACTTCCTAAAATTTTTCGGCTCACAAAAGATGGAAAACTAATTGAAAGTATATTTGAAGGTGCAACAATTAATACTCCATCCATGCTCGCCGTGGAAGATTACCTGTTTTCTCTAGAATGGGCAAAAACAATTGGCGGGAAAAGTGAACTCATAAATAGAGCAAAAAGAAATGCCAAAGTAGTATGGAATTTTTGTGATAGCCGGGATTGGATAGAAAACCTAGCTGTTGACCCTTCAACAAGATCTACAACTTCCGTTTGTCTAAAATTCAAAGATAAACGAATTAATGATGGGCGATGGTTTGCAAAAAATATAGCTAAACGACTTGAAAATGAAAAAGTAGCTTATGATATTGAGGCCTACAGAGATGCACCACCAGGCCTTAGAATTTGGTGTGGAAGTACAGTGGAAACGTCGAACATAGAAAAAATGCTACCTTGGTTAGATTGGGCTTTTCATCAAGAAATTAAAACCTGCGCTTGATCCGGAAATTGCAAATAACCGCCCATTTTTAAATCAAAATTTATCAAGAAAGATCAATTTAATGACACCTAAAGTATTAGTATCAGATAAGTTAAGCGAAACAGCAGTTCAAATATTTATTGATCGTGGCATCGATGTGGATTTTTTACCAGAATTAGGAAAAGATAAAGAGGCTTTAGCTAAAAAAATCGGGCATTACGATGGTCTTGCAATTCGTTCAGCAACAAAAGTGACACAAACTATTTTGAGAAATGCCCACAAATTGAAAGTTATAGGCCGGGCTGGAATAGGAACCGACAATATTGATAAAGAAGCAGCTTCTAAAAAGGGTATCGTTGTTATGAATACGCCTTTTGGAAACATGACAACTACTGCTGAACACGCAATAGCAATGATGTTCGCCGTTGCCAGACAAATTCCCCAGGCAAGTGCGTCAACTCATGCAGGAAGATGGGAAAAGTCAAAATTTATGGGTGTCGAACTGACGGGAAAAACCTTGGGCGTAATAGGAGCTGGCAACATCGGGGGAATTGTATGCGAGCGCGCCCGGAATTTAAAAATGAAAATTCTGGCATATGACCCCTTTTTATCTAAGGATAAGTCTCTGGAGATGGGAATTGAAAAAGTAGAAGATCTCGAAAATTTGCTGCCCAAAGTAGATTTCATAACTTTACACGTTCCTTTAACAGATATGACTAGAAATATTTTAAGCCGCGAGAATTTGGAAAAAACAAAAAAAGGCGTTCGAATAATTAATTGTGCTAGAGGTGGGCTAGTAGACGAAATTGCTTTATCAGAGTTAATAAAAAGCGGTCATGTAGCAGGGGCTGCTTTTGATGTCTTTGAAAAAGAACCTGCAAATGATAATCCTCTTTTCAATTTACCTAATGTCGTTTGTACTCCCCACTTAGGTGCGGCGACAATCGAGGCGCAGGAAAATGTGGCTCTACAAGTTGCCGAACAAATGTCCAACTATCTTCTAGAGGGAGCAGTAGAGAACGCCCTGAACATGCCTTCTATGAGCGCTGAAGAAGCAAAGGTTATGGGCCCTTGGGTTAAACTATCTCAATATTTAGGAAGTTTCGCTGGTCAAATGACTGATGAACCCGTCAAGGCTATTAATATACTTTATGATGGCGTTGTTTCTGAAATGAACTTACAAGCATTGAACAGTAGCGTGATATCTGGGATTATGAGCAAAGCCAACCCAGACGTTAATATGGTCTCAGCTCCAATAATTGCAAAAGAGCGTGGAATTAAGATCAGCACCACCAATCAAGATAAAGCTGGTGCATTCGCAGGCTACATTAAGGTGACAGTGGTAACAGACAATAGAGAACGCTCAGTAGCTGGTACTGTCTTTAGTGATGGAAAGCCTCGATTTATACAAATTAAGGGCATTAATATAGACTCTGAGATCGGGCCTCACATGCTTTATACAACAAATCAGGATGTACCAGGCATAATTGGAGTTCTTGGAAAAACGCTAGGTGATAATAATGTTAATATTGCAAATTTTACTCTTGGAAGATCCGAAGCAGGTGGTCAGGCGATTGCGCTATTATATGTTGATAATACCGTTTCGAGTGAAGTCATTGAGGCTTTAAAAGCCACTGGTGTTTTTGGGCAAGCTAAAGCATTAAATTTTGAAGTAAATGAGACAACTAACCAATAGCTTTACTTCAAATTAAAATTTATCAGCGATGTTCCATTTTCTACCGAATTGCGAATTTTTCCTGATCCACCCTATATGCACTATTATTTGATTTTATATTGTTAATCTTGCATTTTTTTATGAATTTATCGTAAAAGTTAGTAATGTTTACGATAGTTGCCCTTTACCATTTTACGCGATTTGAAAATCATTTTGATTTGCGAGAGCCTTTGCAAAAAAAATGCAACGAGTTAGGCATCCGAGGATCTCTATTGCTCGCGACAGAGGGAATAAACGGTACTATTGCAGGAACAAGTGAACGTATAGAAAAAATACTATGTTATATAAAAAATATGCCAGGCTGTGCGGATTTAGAATATAAAACAAGTGTTTCGAAACTACCGCCATTTCCCAGAATGAAAGTAAAGTTAAAAAAGGAAATAGTTACTATGGGTCAACCAAATATTGATCCTAAAGCTAGGGTCGGACATTATATCGACCCATCTGACTGGAATACATTGGTGAATGATCCAAATGTTGTTGTGATCGATACTCGTAATGAGTATGAGGTCGATATAGGTACATTTAAAGGTGCTATAAACCCTCACACTAGTTCTTTCAGAGAGTTCCCCACTTGGTGGGAAAAAAATAAAGAGAAGTTCCAAAATAAGCGTATCGCGATGTTTTGTACCGGAGGGATTCGCTGCGAAAAATCAACAAATTATCTTATTGGTCAAGGTGTTGAGAATGTTTCTCATTTAAAAGGTGGAATATTAAAATATTTAGAAGAGACGCCTAAAGAGGAAAGTGAATGGAAGGGCGATTGCTTTGTGTTTGATGCGCGAGTGTCTGTTGGTCATGAACTAAAAGAAGGGCCCCACGAACTATGTTACGCTTGTAGACAACCTATACTTCCCCAAGATAAAAAACGTTCAGAATATGAACATGGTGTTTCTTGCCATAAGTGCAAAAATAAAACCACTGAAACCGACAAAAGCCGATTTCGGGAAAGGCAAAAACAAATCAAATTGTCTAGAAAACGCGGACAAAAGCACATGGCTGGTTATGATGGAAATTAACTTTTTGAGATTCTTGGACGCCCAGAGGCTTCTACTAAAATGTTTGCTTCGACAAAAACCGTGCGGTTTTCAATATTAGCAGTTTTTACTTCCCTATCAATATTCACAGTAACGTTCTCTGCACCAGCTTCTTTTGCTTTCTTAATACTTTTTTCAGTTAATTTTTCTTCTAATACCTGTAAGGCTTCTGCCTCGTTATTAAAATTAATGGGCTTTCCATCAAGGTGAGCAAGATATTTCCCCTCAGAAGGAGAAGAAATCACCCCAGTTTCTCTCATAACTATTTTTCCTACAACTGCCCCGATAGCATTTGCCACGCCGGCATATTCAGGTAAAATCACTTCACAATTTAATTTGTCACCAACAGCAGGATAATACGTTGGTGCTGAGGCTCCTAGACCTATAACCTTTTTATTAATCCCAACGTCAATTTTTATTAAGTCTCGATGCCCCTCAAGACCAATCCGGGTAAGAGGATGTTGAGCTAAAACACCTGGCATATTTCCAAAATCAATCTTTTCTTCTGAAAAGGCCATTTCCAATATAGAACAGCTTGTCTGCTCTGTAAGCTGAAACACTATTCTTTGAGCCATTTGTGAAGGCGAACCAGCCAAAAGTTCTCCAGACCCACCACGGCGCCGCGCAAAAAGGTCGAGGGCCTTAATCGCTGCCTCTCTGTCCCAGGCACTCGATTTTCCAAGTACATGGCTCGCATCAGAAGGTGTAACAGCTGAAATTTGAGCGACCCCTATAGCAACTAATTTTAATACAGACTGCAAATCTAGGCGAGATTTAATCACATCACTCATAGGAGAGAATTGTTCATCGATTCTTTTATAAACTTTGTCATCGCGCTCGGATAATACTAACCCAGTAGAAGCCTTAATTCTGCGAATAAATCGTGCATCAAAATCATTCGGCGTTTCACTTTTTAGTTGGCTATCCAGTATTTGATGAATTAAGTCCGGTTCAATTGTTGCTGCTAAAGAAACTGGAATTACTCTTTTCGGGCCCAAAAAAATATCTCCGTTTAAGCCCCCTATTTTTAATTTTACTTCACTATCGCCACCCAATCCAAAGGTATACATGGCCACTGCTTCTACCATGGTTCTATAAGGGCCAACACTTGCTCCTTTTGGATCGATAGCAGGCTTTCCTCCCTTCAAAACCGCTATATCTGTTGTTGTTCCTCCAATATCTGAAACAATTGCCTCTTTTTCATCTGTTAGCCATCGTGCCCCTACAATTGAAGCAGCAGGCCCACTTAAAATTGTTTCAATCGGTTTTTCACGTGCTTGCTCTGCACTTATTAAAGCACCATCGCCCCTTACGACCATCAAGGGTGCCAAGATGCCAAGGCTCTTTATAACGTGCTCAGCTTTTATGATTAACAAATCAATCAGCGCGATTAATCTTGCGTTTAAAATTGCTGTAAGCGCTCTTTTTGGACCATTGAGTTTGGCTGAAAGCTGGTGAGATAAACTCACAGGCTTGTTTGTTAATCTACGGATAATTTCTGCAGCTTCTAATTCATGCTCCGGGTTTCTCACTGCAAATTGAGAACAAATTGCGTAAGCTGAGACACCTTTAACTGCGGATACCCAATTCGCTAATTTGTTTTTATCAAGCGGGTTTTTTTCGAAGCCCGCATAATTATGACCCCCATCAGCAACTAAAAAAGGATCCCCATTTAGCGCATCGAAAATTGAATGTTTCTCAAGATCACTATCTTTGAAACCAATCATGACTAATGCAACTCTATCTCCTTGTCCTTCGACTAAAGCATTAGTTGCAAGAGTGGTTGATAGAGAAACTAAGGAAATTTTTTCTGGGTCTATATTTTCCTGCTCAACCGCTTTTTCTATTGCTGACGCAATCCCCAAAGATAGATCGCTGCGGGTTGTTAGAGCTTTAGAAAAAGAGACTACACGCTCCTCACCTTCTAAAATAACCGCGTCAGTATAGGTACCACCAGTGTCAACACCCAAAATAAATGACATTTTTATTCCTTAAGCTTATTTAAAAGCAATTAATTTATAATTCTATAAATGTCTGTCTATTTGCGGCAAATTTTATCCGTTTAGTTCTCTTTGTGCCCATCGCGCAGCATCTGCAACTACTGGGTTAGGATCTTTGACGAGATGTTCAATTTTATCTAAAAATTTTTTGTCGTGCGAATTTCCAATCGCATATAGTACATTTCTGATAAACCTATCGCGACCTATTCTCTTTATAGGACTGCCAGAAAATTTTTTTCGAAAAGAAAAATCATCTAAACTAACCAATTCATCTAACTCTGGTTCCAATAAATCGTTTCGTGCATGATACTTGTTATCGGCCGCTTCTTTTGCAAACTTATTCCAAGGACAGACAGCAAGACAATCATCGCAACCGTATATACGGTTGCCCATTTTTGGTCTCAGATGCTCAGGAATAGGGCTTTTACTTTCTATTGTGAGATATGAAATACAAAGACGTGCATCTAGTTTATATGGTTTCGGGAAGGCTTTTGTTGGACAGATATCAAGACAGGATGTACATTTACCACAATTATCAATTTCCTTGTTATCCTCTTCTATATCAAGTGTTGTAAATATCGAACCAATAAAAAACCAACTTCCCAAATCTCTACTAACCAAGTTTGTATGCTTACCTTGCCAGCCCAACCCAGCTGCTTGCCCTAGTGCCTTTTCGGGGACAGGGGCTGTGTCCACAAAAACCTTCACTTCACATTCATACTCTTTCACGAGCCATCTTGCTAAAACCTTAAGTCGCTTTTTTAATACATCATGATAATCTTTATTCTGAGCATAAACAGAAATAGCGCCCTTTTGAGGCTTTTTTAAAATCTCTAATGGATCATGTTTAGGCGAATAGCTCTCTCCTAACATTATACACGTCTTTGCTTCTGGCCATAAAATACTTGGATCAGATCGCAATTTCACTTTTTCTTTCATCCATGACATTTCACCATGCCAACTTTTATTTAGAAACTCTTGCAGTCTCTTTGAATGGTCGTCCAAGCTCCAAGGGCGGCATACCCTCATTAGGCTAAAGCCGTCTAAAATAGCTCTTTCTTGCAATGCACTTTTTAAGTTATTTTTAGTCATTCGTGCGCTTCAAATTATTTTAAGTCGTTTGATAGCAAATATATGTATTAAGGGGAACGAAATAGATCTTAGGGGTTTTCAGAAATCTAAATCGTTATAATGATCTGAAGGAGGAAACCCAGAAATTTGGTCTGCTAAGATACCACGAAAAGCTGGGCGTGATTTTATTTTTGCATACCAATCCTTGACTGTGTTGGATTCTACCCAATCTACATCTTTTGTGTAATCTAATGTCGAAAAATGGGCCGCAGCTGTGAAATCAGCTAAGGTTAAAGAATTTCCAGCTAACCACCCACGACGCTCAAGCAAGTAGGTCATGTAATCTAAATGATATTTAATTTTACGCTTTCCATTCATCACATTTTTACTATCTGGAGCGCCCTGTTTCATAATTTTCTTATTTACTCGCTCGTGTAAAAGCTTGGACGTCACCTCATAATGGAACTTATCGTCGAACCAGTTTATCAATCTTCTAACTTCGTAGCGATCCTCTGCACTATCTGGCATTAATTTTGGCTGAGGATACAAATCTTCTAAAAGTTCACATATAGGCGTACTTTCAGTCAGAAGTTTTCCATCCAGTTGCAAAATGGGTATTTTACCACTTGGGCTTTTTTTTAAAAATTCGGGTGACTGCTCCCAGTACCGTTCCTCAATAAGCTCAACTTCAACTTTTTTTTCAGCTAATACGAGGCGTACTTTTCTGCAAAACGGTGAAAGAGGTAGATGATATAAACGAAGCATTTCAAAAATTAAATTTTATTTCAAAAGACACATGCACCGAATTGAAACGATTTTCAATCGGTAAAACAATCTGAACGTTCATCTTTCAAAATCGTAGAAGCTCCGTCAGCAATTGACAACGCACGTTTTTGAACGAATTTACTAGGATTTACTGCCGAACGCTGTTTTGGATTGGGCAAAACAGCCGCTAGCAACGCAGCTTGAGATAAACTTAATTTACTGGAAGACATTCCAAATATCTGCTGACTTGCTTGCTCTATTCCAAAAATACCCTCATCAAATTCTGCAATGTTCAAATAAACTTCAAGAATACGTCTTTTTGACCACGAAATTTCTATGACTGGAGTTAAAAAAGCTTCAAAAAATTTTCTAATCCAACTTCTTTTATGCCAAAGAAATAAATTTTTTACTACTTGTTGACTTATCGTCGATGCGCCTCTTTTGGATCCTTGCTCAATAGCTGACCGAATTGCCACAAGATCAAAACCCCAGTGATTACAAAAATTAACATCTTCCGCAGCTACAATACTCAACGGTACACTAGCGGACATATCTTTCAAATCGACCCAAGAGTAAGATACCGACCCATGATTTGAAGCCTCAAAAATCATATATGAACTAGTAGGAACAGGGATGAACCTTAAAAGTAAAACAATTGAAAATACGAAAAGAAAAAGCAGTGCCAGACCTGTCAGAAAAAAAAATTTCAGTCTTTGACGCATTATGTTTTTTCTTTAGTTTATATCGTTATAAACAGCCTATACCCTCTACAGCAAACCTTTATTTTTAAATATTAATTGTTTGGTATAGTAATTCCAGTGTGAGTTCAGGCTTCTTAAGTTATTCAGCAGGAATTGCCCCTTCATTAAGAGATATTGGATGCGGAATTTTGTTAAGCATTTCTTTTGGACACACCTGGACAAAATTATTTACCTCAATGTCCCAATTACGTAAAATCTCCTGAGCTCTTCGGCTTTCTGTTTCCACAGCATGCTTTTGTAATAAACTTTTCAACTGTTTTTTCCAATGATCAATTTGTACTCTTGCAGTAACTATCGACTCCATATTCATAACTTCTTGTGCTTGATTTTCTGGATCATAAACGTAAGCCATTCCACCTGTCATACCCGCACCAAAATTAGAGCCGATACTTCCAAGAACAACCGCTACTCCTCCAGTCATATATTCGCAACCATTCGAGCCACAACCTTCTACAACAACTTTTGCACCCGAGTTTCTTACTGCAAAACGTTCCCCTGCGCGGCCAGAAGCGAATAAAAATCCATCCGTTGCTCCATACAAGACCGTATTACCAATAATAGTATTCTCCGACGCAATTAGTGGGCTAATCATTGGCGGCCTAATGACTATTGTCCCACCAGATAGGCCCTTGCCTACGTAGTCATTTGCATCACCTGAAACTTCCAATTTTAGACCTGGAGCGGCAAAAGCCCCCAATGCTTGACCAGCAGATCCTGTCAGCTTGACAACCAAATGATCTTCTTGAAGTGAGTTTCGCATACCAAATCTTTGAACGATTTCGCTTGATGTTCGAGTTCCAACCGTTCTGTGTGTATTTTGAATTGCATAAGATAGTTGCATTTTTTCACCATCTTTAAGAAATCTTTCAGCATCTTGCACAATTTGTTTGTCTAATGTTTCAGGAACTTCATTTCTTGCTCTGGACCTATCATATGAAATTTTATCCGCACCATCTACGGTTATTAATAAAGGATTTAAGTCAAGATCATCGAGATGGTCAGATCCTCTGCTTACCTGGCCAAGTAAATCAGCACGACCAATGATCTCGTCCACACTTCTGGCTCCTATTTCTGATAAAATTTCTCTAACCTCCTGAGCATAAAAAGTGATTAAATTAACCACTTTATCAGCATTACCAGTGAATTTTTCCCGCAAACCTTCATCTTGAGTGCAAACCCCTACTGGACAGGTATTAGACTGGCACTGCCGTACCATAATACACCCCATAGCTATCAACGCGGCCGTACCGATTCCAAACTCCTCTGCACCCATCATGGCTGCCATTACTATGTCACGTCCAGTGCGCAAGCCACCATCAGTTCTAAGAGTGATCCTTTCTCTCAAGTTATTCATAGCTAAAACTTGGTGAGCTTCAGTTAATCCCATTTCCCATGGCAAACCTGCAAATTTAATTGATGTCGCCGGAGAGGCTCCAGTTCCTCCATTGTGACCAGAGATTAAAATGACGTCAGCTTTAGCCTTAGCGACACCAGCAGCAATTGTGCCAACGCCAGACGCAGCAACTAGCTTTACCGTAACTTTACATCGTGGGTTAATTTGCTTTAGGTCATAAATCAGCTGCGCAAGATCTTCGATAGAATAAATATCATGATGCGGTGGGGGGGATATCAAAGTCACTCCTTTAGTTGAGTGCCTCAATCGCGCTATCAAATCTGTAACCTTCATTCCAGGAAGTTGGCCACCCTCACCTGGTTTGGCGCCTTGCGCTACTTTTATTTCCAACTCCTCACACTGATTTAGATATTCAGCCGTTACGCCAAAACGTCCAGAAGCAACTTGTTTAATTTTTGCAGATGGATTATCTCCGTTTGGTTCTGGATGAAAGTGTGCAGGATCTTCACCACCCTCGCCACTATCCGACTTTGCTCCAATTCTATTCATCGCCACGTTGAGTGTTTTATGCGCTTCTGGACTTAGTGCTCCTAATGACATGCCAGGAGTCACAAAACGCTTTCGAATGGATGTAATACTTTCAACTTCTTCTAGCGGTATCGGCTCACTTATAGGTTTTATAGCTAAGAGATCTCTCAAATGAATAGGCGGGTTAGATTGCATTCGATTTGAATATTGCTTCCACAAATCATAGCTTGCTCTATTGCATGCTGTTTGCATCATATGCATGGTTTGTGCTTCCCAGGCATGCGACTCCCCAGTTTTTCTAGATTTATAGAAACCACCAATCGGTAAAACATCTTGCCCAAACCAACCATGCCTATGGATTTCAATTGCTTTTTTCTGAATTCCCTGGACACCAATACCTGATATTCTGCTCATAAGCCCGGGAAAGTATTCTGCACACATTGCTCTCGACAAACCAACAGCCTCAAAATTTAACCCGCCTCTATATGACGAAACAACAGAAATACCCATTTTTGCCATTATTTTCAGTAAGCCCTGATCTATAGCTTCCTGATAACGCCGGGTAGCTTCTGTTAAAGGACCTCTCAGTAACCCACGCTCAATTCGATCTGCGATGGTATCTTCCGCCAAATATGCATTCACGACCGTTGCGCCTGCACCAATGAGAACAGCAAAGTAGTGTGGATCAATGCATTCAGCAGACCTAACATTCAAAGAACAAAACGTTCTCAAACCTTTTCTAGTCAAATGACTGTGAACTGCTGAAGTTGCAAGTATCATTGGAACGGCAACTTTTATATCATTGGAAAGCTGATCTGACAAAACTAAATGCCCTGCACCTGATCTAACGGCATCTTCTGCCTCCGATCTTATACGCTCCAACTCTGCCTGTAATCCACCTCTTCCAGCGTTTACATTAAATGTGCAGTCTATTTGGACCAAATCGGCATTAAAATGCTTTTTTAGAGCTTTCCATTGTGAATTCCCAACGAAAGGACTGTCCAAAACCAATATCTCTGCCTGAGTGCTACTCTCATCCAAAACGTTCTTTAAATTACCAAAACGTGTCTTTAAAGACATAACGCGATATTCGCGCAAGCTATCTATTGGTGGATTAGTAACTTGCGAAAAGTTTTGGCGAAAATAATGACTTAACGGTCTGTACTTTTTTGATAAAACCGCACTTGGTGTATCGTCCCCCATTGACGCAAGAGTTTCTTTTGCATCTTCAACCATTGGAGCTAAAATTTGCTCAATTTCTTCAATTGAATAACCTGCTGCTATTTGCCTCTTTCTAAGCTCATTTCCAGAGAAAACAGCCTTTTCGGTAACTTTTGATAATGCCTTATCAAGATCAGTGATCTTGCTTACCCAATCTCCGAAGGGCTGACTATCCGCCAATTTATTTTTGATTTCTGAATCATGAAACAGGCGACCTTCCTCCATATCGACCGCCAAAAGTTGCCCGGGACCTAGAGCTCCCTTTTCCCTAATCGTTGCCTCATCAGTCGGCACCATACCAACCTCAGACCCAGCAATTAAAAGTCCATCGCCAGTAACTACATAACGCATTGGCCGTAGACCATTTCGATCTAGTCCAGCACAAACCCAGCGCCCATCAGTCATCGCTAAAGCAGCTGGGCCATCCCAAGGCTCCATAATAGAGTTACAATAGGAATACATGTCACGCCATTTTTTGGGCAGCTCTTTTGCTTGATTAGACCAACTTTCAGGTACTAGCATTGTCTTGGCCATTGGCGCGCTCCGACCAGCGCGAACTAAAACTTCAAAAACTGCATCAAGCGCCGCAGAGTCAGAGGATCCACCAGGAATAATTGGCTTTATATCATCAGCTAATGATCCAAAAGCACTTGATGCCATACGAATTTCATGGCTTTTCATCCAATTTGTGTTTCCCTTCAACGTATTTATTTCTCCGTTATGAGCAAGCATTCTAAAAGGTTGAGCCAACCACCACTGTGGGAAGGTATTTGTAGAATAACGCTGATGATAAATAGCAAATGTACTTTCAAACCGTTCATCCATCAAATCAGGATAAAATACTGCGACTTGTTCAGCCAACATCATGCCTTTATAGATGATCGATCTACATGATAACGAAGCTAAATATAAATCACTAATACCTGCATCAGCAGCTGATTTTTCTATTCTGCGACGAAGAACATAAAGCTCTCGCTCGAAGGTTACTTCATCTACACCCTTTGAGTTAGAAATAAGAATTTGCTCAATCTCTGGCCTTGTAGCATTTGCTTTTTCACCAAGACATCCAACTTCAACCGGAACTTGTCGCCATCCATAAATATAATATCCCATTCGAAGAACTTCAGATTCAACAATTGTCCTACAAGTCTCCTGTGCCCCGTAATCAGTTCGAGGTAAAAAAACCTGACCAACAGCAATTAATTCATCAAGTCTTGGCTCATGTCCGGTACGCCTAACTTGGTCATAGAAAAATGGCACAGGTATTTGGGTGTGAATACCCGCTCCGTCTCCAGTTTTGCCATCTGCATCAACCGCTCCTCTATGCCAAATTGCTTTTAATGCATCTATACCGCTTTCGACTACTCTTCTACTAGGCTTTCCATCTAACGAAACGACCAAACCTACTCCACAAGAGGCATGCTCCATATCTTCGCGGTACAGACTATTTTTTGACATCCAGGTTCGTTTTTCATTTTCAGCTTTAACCCATTTTTTTCCATAGGTGTTTTTTTCCAAGCTTTTCAAATTTATTTTTTCTGATCTCATAATTTATTGTTCCAGTGTTTTTCTTTTTACATACAAAAAGTAATTGTTTTATTCAGCTGCAATTACTTTTGTGGCTTCTATTTGGCTCAAAATAGCATTTGCTGCGTCGCGACCATCTTTTATTGCCCAAACTACCAAGGACGCGCCCCGAACAATATCGCCAACTGCGTAGACGTTCTCTAAATTTGTTTTGCCTGTCCCATACTCAACTTTAATGGTTCCCCAACGTGAAACAGGAAGCTCAGGTTGATCCCAAAGTGTAGTAAGATCTTCTGGCTCAAAGCCCAATGCTTCGATAACTAAATCTGCTTCTTCAAGATATTCTGAACCTGTGATTTCTTCTGGAGTTCTGCGCCCCGTTGCATCTGGATCTCCAAGTTGCATTTTCTGAACTATTACACCTTTAAGATCACCTTTTTGAACCTTAGAATTTGATAAATCATTGCCTTGTCGATTGTTTGAAAACCCTTTTGGTGAGGTGAGCCATTCAAAAATAACACCTTCTTCCTCAGCGTTTTGAACCTCTCTTTGTGAACCAGGCATATTTTCTCTATCGCGTCGATATAAGCACTTCACTGAGGTTGCTCCCTGCCGTACAGCAGTACGAACACAATCCATAGCAGTATCACCGCCGCCGATTACTACAACTTTCTTGCCATCTGCGTTAAATAAGCCTCTTTCAAACTGCTTAACACTATCGCCAAAACTTAACTTATTAGAGGCAGTTAAATAATCCAGGGCTGCCAATTTACCTTTTAAATTGCCATTTGGAATATCCAACTCGCGCGCTTTGTAAACACCAGTTGCTACAATTACAAAATCATGCTTTTTTCGAACCTCATCAAATGTGATATCTACTCCAATATTAGTATTTAAAACGAATTCTATACCACTCTTTTCCAATTGTTCGTTCCGCCGCATAACAATGTCTTTTTCTAGTTTAAATCCTGGTATTCCGTAAGTTAGAAGTCCGCCTGCTCTATCGTATCGGTCATAAATAGTTACCGCTAAACCTTCTTGCCTGAGTATGTCTGCTGCTGCTAAACCTCCAGGACCGGCACCTATTATACCGACGCTTTGATCAATGCTATTAATGGGTTCATTGACTTTCACCCAACCTTCCTCCCAAGCGGTATCTGTTATATATTTTTCTATGGCTCCTATTGTCACTGTTTCATGACCAGATTGCTCAATAACGCAGTTGCCCTCACACAAACGATCCTGAGGACAAATTCTTCCACATATTTCGGGAAAAGTGTTTGTTGCTTGACTAGTTTCATATGCTTCCTGCAATCGGCCCTCTGCTGTAAGTTTAAGCCAATCAGGAATATTATTATGAAGAGGACAATGGGACTGACAGTAAGGTACACCGCATTGGCTACAGCGGCTTGCTTGTTCTTCTGCTTTCTTACCAGCAAACTCTGAGTAAATTTCTAAAAAATCCTTACTACGCATACCAGCATTCCGCTTTTCCGGCATCTGCCTTTCAAAATTTACAAATTTTAACATTGGTTGCTTTGCCACTTTTAGCCTCCATTTTCCTTGAACGGCTTCCTTATACTAGTTTTTTTTAAAAGAAAAGTAAGTATTATTGACCTATTATATTTAAAATGTAAGGTCACTCAAAAGTATAAGCAGAAAAATAAGTAATATTAGGTCCGTTTCGGTTATTATTTTAAAAATGCTATCCTTTATTTTTTAGTGTATAGATCAGAATGTTTAGAATGGGTTTTTAAAAATGGAATTGCTCAACGTCATTTTTTTATCGTTGATTCAAGGGATTACAGAGTTCTTACCAGTATCCTCAAGTGCCCATCTGATTTTATTTCCAACGTTTAGTGGGAATAAGGACCAAGGACTTCTGATAGATATTTCTGTTCATCTTGGAAGCCTAATTGCCGTAACAACATTTTTCTGGCTTGATGTAAAAGTCATTTTAGTCAGTTCTACTAAGTTTTTTTCTAGAAGTTTAGATGGTGGCGATAGAAATTTAGTAGTCTGCTTAGTAGTTGCAACGATTCCCGCAGTAATTTTAGGCGCTACATTAAAATATTCAGGCTTATACGACTATATTAGAGAGAGTACCCTTATAATTGGCATAGCAATGATGGGATTTGGCATTTTGCTTTGGTTTTCGGATAGAAACAAACAAGTCGATACAAAGATATCTGAGTGGACGATTAGACATGCCTTAATATTAGGATTCTGGCAGATGCTCGCATTAATTCCTGGCACATCAAGATCCGGGATAACAATCACAGGTGCTCGTTTTTTAAACTATGACAGGTCAAGCGCAATAAAAATATCGATGCTTATGTCTATACCCACAATAATTGCAGCCGCTACTTTAGAATTTTATTCTTTAGGTTTTGAAAACATATCAATAAATTGGATCGAAATAGTTGCGGCTATAATTATCTCTGCACTTGCGGCTTTTGGCGCCCTTAGCTTAATGATGCGGCTATTAACGACTGTTAATTTCACTCCATATGTTTTATACAGAATTTTTCTTGGAACTATTTTAATAATTTGGGCCTTTATGTAATCTTGCATCACGTTAGAATTAACCCAAAGATCAAAGGACTAAAAAGGATGATCGAATGACTAACACAATATATGTCCTCAATGGCCCCAATATGAATTTATTAGGAAAAAGACAACCAGAGCTGTATGGCTCCAAAACCTTAAAAGATGTAGAAAAATCTTGCAGTGTAATAGCGCTTGAAAAAGGGTTTAAAATTGATCTTCGTCAGTCAAATAGTGAAGCAGATTTAATAGATTGGATTCACGAAGCGAGAGAAGATGGTGCTGGAATTGTAATAAATCCTGCCGCCTATTCCCATACATCCATAGCCATCATGGATGCGCTCATGGCGTTTGAGGGACCAGTCATAGAGGTACATGTCTCTAATATCCACAAGCGGGAAAAGTTTCGGCACCAATCCTATGTTTCCCTTAGGGCAGATGGCGTGATCGCAGGCCTTGGGGTGAGCGGTTACGATTTTGCCGTTATGAAGATATTAGAAATACTAAAAAATAAAAAACCAGCAGGTTAATATGAACCGATACATAAATTACAAATTCGTTCTACTATAAAAATATAAAAATGTGGACTATTCCAAACATATTAACAGCCCTGAGATTACTTGCAGCACCAGCTGTGGCTGTGATGTTTTTATATTTTAACAGGCCATATGCAGATTGGTTTGCACTTTTGCTATTTGTTGGGGCTGCCATTACAGATTGGTTTGATGGGTTTTTAGCAAGAGCCTGGTCTCAAGAAACTAAGCTTGGGTCAATGCTTGACCCTATAGCAGATAAAGCAATGGTTGTAATAGCCTTAATGGTCATCGTCGGCTACTCGAGCATGTCACCCTGGCTAGTATTACCCGCAACAGTAATTATGTTTAGGGAAGTATTCATTTCAGGGCTGCGAGAATATTTAGGCGACAAGACAAAGCTTCTCAAGGTAACGAAAATTGCCAAACTAAAAACTTCTGCTCAAATGTTAGCTATAGCTATCTTATTCTCACATGGTGTATTTGAGCATTATCATATCACTTTGTCTGCTAAAAATAATGCAGATATGAAAAATCTAGAATTTTTGTCAGATTCTATGATTTATTCTAGTAATTTTGGTCTTGTTTTCCTTTGGATTGCAGCGGCGCTGACATTAATATCAGGCTTTGAATATCTGCAAAAAGCTTGGCCATATTTAAAAGGTTAAAAATGATAGACTTAATTTATTTTTCCTGGATACGAGAAAGAATTGGCAAGTCGGGTGAAAGTATTGAAACAAAATCATCGACTGTTTTTGAGCTAATTGAAGAACTTAGGCAAAAAGACACTCGTTATTTCGAAGTATTTTCTGATTTAGGCTCTTTTCGAGTTGCTGTTAACCAAGAATTGGCAAGTTTTGATGCGCCTTTAATAGGTGCCAAAGAAATAGCTTTTTTTCCACCTATGACGGGGGGTTAGCCAACTTGTATGTTTCAGTTCAAAATGAATTTTTTGATTTTTCTGCAGAAGTCAAAAAATTCAGTGAATCATTAGAGAACGTCGGAGCTTTGGTAACATTTACAGGAATTGTCCGGGGACAAAAATCAAAAACTCTCGATTATATGTTCATCGAACATTACCCAGGTATGACTGAAGCCCAAATAAAAATTATCATGGAGGATTCTTTTAAACGTTGGAAAATAAATGATGCACTTGTGATACATCGCTATGGAAAACTGGAACCAGGCGAACCAATTATGATGGTTGCGACAGCAGCACAGCACCGAAAAGAAGCCTTCGAGGCTGCCGAATTCTTAATGGATTATCTAAAGTCCAGAGCACCTTTTTGGAAAAAAGAAGTTGTTAACGGTAAAGAACATTGGGTGGAAGCAATAGCCGCAGATGAAACTGCTTTAAGCCGTTGGAGATGATTGTGAATTTAAACTTAACTTTTTTTGTCTAAAGCGGCAGATCTCAAATCTTCCATTTCGAGACGTGCAGAGCGCAAACCATCCATAGCTGCAGCCAACTCAGCCTCCAATTGCGAGATATTTTTATTAAGTTCTAACTGTCTATTTCTCGATTGTTCATTGTTTTGCTCAGCTTCATGTAAAGCCGCAGAAATCTTATTTAGCTCGTTTAAATCTTTTTCAGACACCATATTAAGCCGCTGCAACAGCCAGCGTGAAAGCCAGCCCAATAAAAAAGCAAAAAACAACACAATTGCAGCACTAATTATAAACTCTTCTCTATTCATTTATTCACTCTTATCTCTTTCCACTTCCTTAGTTGGTGCCAATTTAAATTCAATCCGTCTATTAATTTCACGACCTTCCTCGGTATCATTGCCAGCAATAGGTTGTACCTCACCATATCCTTTTGCAACATAGTTACTGGTGAGAACCTTTCTTCTCTGCAGCTCTATTAAAACTGCAGTTGCACGCGATTGCGACAATTGAAGGTTCATCTCCTCTCGACCTTGGCTGTCTGTATGGCCTGCGATTTCTAATGATAATTCTTCACAATCACGAAGAACATCCGCTATTTCATCCAACAATTGTTGACCATCTAAATTTATCCGATCCGAACTAGGATCAAAAGTTATCTTTCTTTCAACAAGAAGATTATCAACACCGCCTAAACACTCTTCATCGGATGGACCTTCTAGCTCAACAAATTTTGGAGGCTCAACATAACTAATCTTAGTTTTCAAAGGTTGAGTTAATGTTAGTTTTCCATAAAAATTCTGCGCGATCTTAATAGCGATATTTGCCTCATTTGCTTCACCAGAAACAGAAACTCCAGAATTATTTATCTCAATAAACCCGTTTTTAAGTAACGCCATCGATTCAATACCAAACATTATTAAGTCACTCCAATCTTGCGGCATAGATCCATCAATTTTAAGTTTGTTATTAACAAAATCCTTGCCAAACTTAGCCTCAGCTAGACTAGTAAGTGTAGTTCGTGTGGTCTGTAAGCGAACGGTTCCATTCATTTGGAACAAACCCTCTGGGCTTAGAGTAAGAACCGCCGTTCCACCAAGGTCTGTTTTCTCCTCCGTATACGATATAAGTTTGGCATCTAATAAGTACCCATCTGGCAGAGCATTTTCCAATGTCTGTAATACCGTTTTAAATTCTGGCTCTGCATCTATTTTCTGGACAACAAATGAAATTTCGTCGTCTATTATAGTTACTGAACCTTCATTTATGTTCGATAATGCGTTGAGTGTACTCAAAACAACACTAAGCCAACTATCAGAGGGTTTTCCAAGACCTATCTCACATTTTAATCCCTTTTTACCAGACAGCTTAGTAACTTCCTTTAAGATTTTAGAAGCTGCCTCTTCATTATCAGCGGTGCAGGCATCTAAACGGAAGAGCTCTTTACCTTTGGTAGCTCTGAAAGAAAATGGTGTAATTAATGGACGTGGCGATTTTACATTTATTCTCTGCTTTAAATCTTTAGGAATATCCTCAGTTAATTGTTTGATTAATAGGTATTTTTGTTCTAAATTTTCAGCAACAACTTCTCCCTGAACCATAGTTGGTATTATTTCCAAGCGCGCTAATTTTACCTTATCCAAAACCGATAAGCTAAAACGAATTGACCTATCCCAGTTTTGATTTCCCTTGTTACTTGAGTACTCAATAAACTCTCTCACTGACCCAGATGATCCACTTTGCCTTTGTAGCGAGCTCAAAAATGCCGGTTTGTTGAACCTCTCGGGCACAATTCCATAAACGGAAATATCATTTCCATTTTTTAAAATTTCTAATTTCAAATTTGGAGATTTAATATTTGAATTATCTATAATGTTCATTTGATCAATTAGACGCTCTGCGTCGACCGCATTCCCTGCTAAGCTTATTGCATTAAACCTACCAGCCTCGTTTGGGGCGTTACCAATTAAAAAAACTTGCAAACCTACAGTTTCAACATTTGCCCAATTAACTCCACCAGTTAACAACTCTTTTTTGACCTGGTCGCGAGAAGTTTTTTCAATAAAATCTACGATCACTGTGGCCACTTGTACTGAAATTACAGCTGCAAAAAACAAGGAAAAATAATTCCAAAATATCTTTGGTACGCGCATTACATCTCACGAAATAATTCTATGCGACCAAATAGTACGCCGAAGTAATCATTTGTGCAATCAAACCAAAATAGCAAAACAAAGAAAAACTGCAAAAATGAGGCCTGCATTTCGGTTAGAGCGGAAGAGGGTCAACAATAGTTGGGAATTTTTCGCATCAAAATTTTGCCATTGCCAAAATAAATGGATTGAAAAAGACAGCACTCCAATAAAAGAAATAATCTTGGACAAAGCTGCTCTTTCTTGAGTCACAAAAAATACAGAAACTGCCATCAAAACAACGCACAATAATATAAAACTAAACAGCCATTTCTTTGCATGCTCTCCGAATAAAATAGCTGTCGATTTTACGCCTATTAACAAGTCATCTTGGCTGTCCTGATAGGCGTAAATTGTATCGTAAAATAGAGTCCAGAAAATTCCAGCAATGTATAAAATAACGATTGGCCAACTTAAGCTTCCACTGTGGGCCACGAACAACAAAAGTATTCCCCAATTGAATGCAAGGCCCAAAAACACTTGTGGCCACCATGTGAATCTTTTTGCAAATGGGTAAATCGCTACCAAAAATAATGAGCTCAAACCCAATATTATTGAATTAAGATTATAGCTTAGCAAAATAATGCCCGCTAAACCAATTTGTAAGATCATCCAAATGACTGATTGGGTTAAAGTCACTTGCCCAGAAGGAATTGGTCTTGATCTTGTTCTTTCAACTGCACCGTCAATCTTCCTGTCTGAAATATCGTTCCATGTACAACCGGCACCACGCATAAGTAAGGCCCCGACTGAACATGAAAAAAAGAGCCAAAAGTCATTAGAAAAAACCTTCCCATCTTGCAGAATGCCAATTAGTAAACCCCACCAACATGGTATTAATAATAACCAAGTCCCAACTGGACGGTCTGCCCGCGACAATCGCAAGTAAGGCCTCAATTTAACTGGAGCTAGATTGTCTACCCAGTTACCTTTAACAGCGTCAGCAACTTGGCCTAGTTTATCTGGCTTTGTTGGGTTTTGCGACATATGGTGCCTCTATGGATGCAAAAATACGACTATATGTAAGAAATCAACTTTGCGAAGCACAAATCATTTCTTTGGAGCGTAATCAAGCAAATTACTTATTTGCTGTAATGCGAAAAAAAGTTGGAGACCAAATCTTAATTTTCAGCAACTGTGATGGTGAATGGCTTGCAGAAATAATTAGTGGAAACAAACGAATTGTACAATTGAAATGCTTAAACAAAACAAGACCTTCTTTGGCTCCACCTGATGTTTGGTTATTTTTTTCACCCATTAAGAAATCCCGTACTGATTTTATTGTGGAAAAAGCTACTGAACTTGGAGTGTCTGAAGTATTTCCAACACAAAGTGAATTTACCAATTCAGAACGGATTAATCAGGATCGTCTACAAGCCCATGCGATAGAGGCGGCGGAGCAATGCGGTGGAACCTATGTTCCCAAAGTACACACAATTTGTAAACTAATTGACACATTAGAAAAATGGCCAAAAGACCGAAATATTTTTTTTTGTAATGAGGATAATTTGAAGCCAACAAGAGCGTTATCAGACTTACCAAAAGGAGCCTGGGCAATATTTATCGGCCCCGAAGGCGGTTTTTCAAAAAGCGAAAAAAATCTCTTTTTGAGAAATCCAAAAACTTTCTCTATGAGTTTAGGGCCGCGAATTTTGCGGGCCGATACTGCTGCTGTTGCAGCTTTAACGCTTTGGCAATCAAATTTTGGTGATTGGTCCAAAAAATGATATTAAAAGTAAAGTCAGAATTTTCCTGAATTACATAAATAGATCCATTGACCTAAATATAAAAATGACGCAAAGCTCTCTAGGGAATAAATTTGGAGCTCTTGATGTCTATTCCACAATCAGGTGGCGGTCGAATAGAAAACCATAATCAGCTTATCGAATACTTAGCTTCGGGCTGCAAACCAAAATCAGATTGGCGTATTGGAACAGAGCACGAAAAGTTTGGTTACTGCAAGGAGACCCTGTTACCTATTCCGTATAGTGGCGATCGATCAGTTCTTGCTATCTTAAAAGGTCTAGAAAGGGAATTTGGTTGGGCACCAATTACAGAAAACAACAATCTCATAGGGCTCTCTAAAAATGGGGCAAATGTTTCATTAGAACCCGGTGGGGCGTTAGAACTTTCAGGTGCTCAAGTCCAAACAGTATTCCAGACTTGTGACGAAGTTAACGAACATTTGTCACAAGTAAAATCTATTGCCGACAAACTAAATATTGGGTTCATAGGTTTAGGCGCTGCTCCACATTGGAAGCATCATGAAATGTCAATGATGCCTAAAGGGCGATATAAATTAATGAGTGAATACATGGACCAAGTTGGTACTATGGGTAAGTCCATGATGTTTAGAACATGCACTGTCCAAGTAAATTTGGACTATTCCTCTGAAGCAGATATGGTGCAAAAAATGCGTGTTGCATTGGCACTACAGCCTGTCGCAACAGCACTTTTTTCAAACTCACCCTTTTTTGATGGAAAGCTAACGGGGCACAAAAGTTGGAGAAGTAGAATATGGCGAAGCTTAGATGCGCAAAGAACGGGATTGCTGCCATTTGTTTTTAACGAAAGCTTTGGATTCGAATCTTGGGTGGAATATGCCTTAGATGTCCCAATGTATTTTGTTTATCGAGATGGACATTATATCAATGCGCTAGGGCAATCATTCAGGGAGTTTATGAAAGGACAGCTCCCAGCTTTACCAGGTGAATTGCCCACACTTGATGACTGGGCAGATCATTTAACAACAATTTTTCCAGAAGCGCGGTTGAAAAAGTTTATAGAAATGAGAGGTGCAGACGCAGGTCAATGGCATCGCCTATGTGCTTTACCAGCTTTCTGGGTAGGTATATGCTATGATCAAAGCTCTTTGGATGCAGCATGGGATATTGTAAAAAACTGGGACGAAGATGACCGAGAAAATTTAAGAGTAGCCGCTGCAAAAGACGGACTTAATGGTTCTGTTGGTAACAAGAAATTAATAGATCTAGCTAAAGAGACGGTTCAAATTTCAGAAAACGGCTTGGAAAAGAGGGCCAAGGCTAGTTCTAATGGTCTTCATTCTGATGAAACTCTTTTTTTAGAATCCCTTAAAGAAAATATAGAAAAAAGAAAAAGCTCTGCGGACGAATTGCTCGAAAAATATCATGGCTCTTGGAACAAGGATTTAACTAAAATATTTGAAGAATATAGCTATTAAAAATTAAACAGTAAATTTGCTGCTAACGCACCTAAAAATGCTGAAACTATTGCAACAGACAGATAGGACAATTTAGTCAAGCCGGTTGCTTTTTTCTCCTCTTTTTTGGAATGATTGATTAAAATATTTTCAACAAGATTTGGCAACCTTGGTCCAAACCGGGATATAACTTTCGCTGTATCTGCTATATCTTTAAAAATGGCTTTCGGACCAATACTTTTACGTATGTAACTTTCAACAATCGGTTGAGCCGTTTTCCAAATATTGATGGTTGGATTTAAAGAACGAGCAACACCCTCAACGACAACCATTGTACGCTGCAATAAAATTAGCTCCGTTCGCGTTTCCATTCCAAATCTTTCAGTCACCTCAAAAAGATAAGTAAGCAATTTTCCCATCGAAATATTAGCGGCATCCATTCCAAAAATTGGCTCACCAACTGCACGCAAAGCGTTAGTAAAATCTTCCACGTCTCTATCCATTGGAACGTAACCTGCTTCGAAGTGTACTTCTGCTACTCTTTTGTAATCCCTTTTGATGAAGCCGTATAAAATCTCGGCATAGACACGTCTGGTGTATTCATCAATATAACCCATTATGCCAAAATCATATGCGATTATTTCTCCGTCTGAGGTTACCTTTAGGTTGCCTTGATGCATGTCACCATGAAAATAACCATCCCTGAGCGCATGATTTAGAAAAAGTTGTAAGACACGTTCTCCCAATATAATTTTATCATGACCAGAATTTTCAAGAGACTTAATGTCACCAATAGGAATGCCCTCAACCCAAGACATTGTCATTACCCTTTTGCCAGACAGTTTCCAATTTACTAAAGGAACGTTGAAACCATCGTCAGCCTTTGTGGTATCTTTAAACTTGGATGCAGAGGAGCTTTCTAGTCTTAAATCCAATTCGCTTAAAACTATTCCCTCGAAGTGTTCAATAACTTCAACTGGACGCAAACGCCTGGCAAAAGGTGCAAAAAAATCTACCAACCCTGCAAGTAAATAAAAAGCGTCTACGTCTTTACGAAACGCCTTTTCTATCCCCGGCCTTAGTACTTTAACCGCCAACTCTTCCTGCGTTTCACGAACTCGCACCTTATGAACTTGAGCTATAGAAGCTGCCGCAATTGCCTCACTAAATTCATCAAAAGTTTCATCAGCTAATAAACCTGTTTCGTTAAAGAACGTATTTTTTGCCTCTTCTATTGAAAATGGAGGCAATCTATCTTGAAGAACGCGCAATTGGTTAGACAGCTCTTCACCAACCAGGTCGGGTCGAGTTGATAACACCTGACCAAATTTTATGTAAGCGGGGCCCAATGCAGACAAGGCTCTAGTCACAGCAGGCATAGATTCATCGCCCCGCAGACCAAGCCATTTTATTGGCCAACATAACAAGCGGGCAATTATTCGTAGAGGTCTTGGTGCACTTAGAGCCCTGAGAACTATGGACATAGCTCCTGTTCTCTCTAAAGTTGCCCCAGTTCGGATTAGTCTAAAAATATTATGCGGGCCGCGCATTGCTCAAATCTTCCAACCTGAGTGTAAGCAGGCTATTCCTAATGTTAGGTTGCGGTATTTGGCATTTTCAAAACCCGCACTTTCTATCATACCTAAAAAAGTATCCTGATCTGGAAACTTTCTAATAGACTCGACCAAATATTGATAGCTCGAGCGATCATTAGTAATTATCTCACCCATCTTTGGTATTACATTAAATGAATAACGGTCATAAAACCATTGGCCCATGGGTACTGGAATTTGCGAAAACTCGAGCACCATAATACGCCCACCTGGCTTTAATACCCTATATGCTTCTTTTAAAGCTTCCTGCGGTCGCGTAACATTACGGATACCAAAGCTGATCGTGTAGACGTCAAATTCATTATCTTCAAATGGCAAGCTCATAGCATCGCCAACCACCCAATTAATCTGGTTAGCCATCTGCTGGGCTTCTGCTCGACTTCGACCTTCAATTAACATTGATGAAGTTAGATCTAAAACTGTTGCCTGCCCGAAACCTGATCGGTCTATAAACCTGAATGCTATATCACCTGTTCCGCCCGCTACATCTAAAAGTTTTTGATCAGCCCGCGGCGCAAGCCAATCCATCATCATATCCTTCCAGATACGATGAACACCAAGTGACATCACGTCGTTCATTACATCATATTTAGATGCTACCGAATTAAAAACTCCCTGGACACGTGCAGCTTTTTCTTTTTCATTTATGGTTTCAAAGCCAAAATGAGTTTCTTCATTAAGAGTTTTTGACATGTACATCTTTCTAAATCGAGTATTACGATTATAGTAATACATCGCTGAGTTACAATGCATCCTAGTCTACAAAACAAAAAATGATCATAAAAGAGCGATGACACGCGGAGCAACCAATGCCAGAACTGCCTGAAGTGGAAACAATAATGTTGGGAGTTTCACCCTTTTTAGAGGGTGCAACGATAAAGAAAATTAAACTCAATAGGCCAGATTTACGTTGGCCATTTCCTGAAAATTTCGCAAACCGACTAAAAGAAGCCAAAGTCCTCGGCTTAAAAAGGCGGTCAAAATATATATTAATTGCTTTGAGTACCGGTGAAACGCTATTAATTCATTTGGGAATGTCTGGCAAAATTCTAGTTTCTGGCTCAAAGATTGGTAGTTATTTTCATGAATCTGCTAAAGGCTCTAATCATGATCACGTTATATTTGAGCTATATGATGGAACGATAATCACCTACAACGATCCAAGAAGGTTTGGAGCTATGGATTTAGCTAAAACTGAAGATTTAAATAATCATAAATTTCTTCAAAAATTAGGCCCAGAACCGCTAGGCAATAACTTCAACTCTGATTATCTCAAGATAAAATTATCAAAAAAAGAATCGCCTATCAAAAATGTTCTTTTAGATCAGTCTGTAGTTTCAGGTTTAGGAAATATATACGTCTGTGAGGCGCTTTTTATGAGCGGTATTTCGCCGAGAAAAAAAGCATCTAAGATTTCCAAAGGAAAATGTGAAGAGCTAGTGCAAAACATTCGCACAATTTTGATATCTGCGATTGAAGCAGGGGGCTCATCTTTAAAAGATTTTACCGATATACAAGGTAATTCAGGTTATTTTCAATTTGAATTTTATGTTTACGGCCGTGAGAACAATTGGTGTAAAACAAGAGATTGCGGCCATAAAATCCAAAGAATTTCTCAGTCTGGAAGGTCTTCTTTTTATTGTCCAAGCTGCCAAAGATAACTTGAACCCTAAGAATTTCACTATTAAACTGCCAAAACATCTGAATTTATAATGGGGCACTGAATGGCCTACGAAACAATAATTGCTGAAGTCGAAGATCACATCTGTGTTGTAACTCTGAATAGACCTGATGCATTGAATGCCTTAAACGAGCTCCTTTTAGGCGAACTGGCTGACGCATTAGAAGATGCTCAGAAGAATGAAAAAGTCCGTTGTATAGTTTTGACTGGGTCAGAAAAAGCCTTCGCTGCAGGCGCTGACATTTCAATGATGGCAAATAAGAATTTTGTTGACGCTTTTATGGGGAATATGTTTACCGAGGCGTCTAATAGAATTCTCGCAATTAGAAAACCTATCATAGCTGCAGTGTCCGGTTATGCTTTAGGTGGAGGTTGCGAATTGGCTATGATGTGCGATTTTATCATTTGTTCTGATACCGCAAAGTTTGGGCAGCCCGAGATAAACCTTGGTGTTTCCGCAGGTCTCGGCGGAACACAAAGACTAACAAGATTTATAGGCAAATCTAAATCCATGGATATGAACCTAACTGGTCGTTTTATGGAATCAGATGAAGCTGAACGGTGCGGTTTGGTAAGTAGAGTTGTTCCAGCAAAAAAATTGAGAGATGAGGCCATAACAGCCGCAACTAAGATTGCTGAAAAATCAATGGTTGCTGTTTCTATGGTTAAAGAAATGGTAAACCGGTCTTATGAAACATCTCTTGATGAGGGCTTACTTTTTGAACGCCGTGGCTTTCATTCACTATTTGCCACTGAAGATCAAAAAGAAGGAATGGCAGCGTTTCTGGAAAAACGAGAAGCACAATTTAGAGATAAATAGAACACCATATTCAGTTGGAGCCCGTTTATATGTTGACAGCAATGCGAGTCGGACTTAAAGACCATCTTCTAAAGATGATACAAGCATAAAGGTCGATAAAAATGGCAAATACGGCTCAATCAAAAAAGAGAGCTCGTCAAAACGAGAGGCGTGCTGCAGTAAATAAATCGCGGCGGTCGCGTATTCGAACATTTTTACGAAAAGTTGAAGAAGCAATATCAAGTGGTGATAAGAAAGCAGCTAGTGTTGCGCTTACAACGGTTCAGCCTGAACTGATGAGAGGCGTCACTAAAGGCATATTCCACAAAAACACCGTTGCTCGGAAAATGTCGAGGCTTTCCGCAAGAGTAAAAAAGATAGCTTAATCTGGATTATAATACTGACAATGCCTCTATTTAGGGGCATTTTTTATTTCGAGAGAGATTCTTTTTAACTTTTTTTCGAGTCAAGTAATAAGTTCTGTTGAAACTAGTTGTATCAAGTTGTTACCGTACATTAGCGATTCACTGCGTCTGGGGGGACAACAGTTTTGCGCTTCAATTTAAAGCGTGCAATTTTTGTCTTTCATTTAATGGTTAGAAAAAATTAATCATTAATTTTTATCCCAGTAAATGAATGCCAGGGAAATTTCAGGTCATCGAGTTGAGCTGATGGTTTTAATGAATTTAGGACTTTAAGATGGACGATAGAAAATGGACCGAATTAAAAATTTCCCTCAAAAAATCAATTGGAGAAAACAACTTTAACAATTGGCTATCTCCTGTCGAGTTCAGCCGTGTTGAAGAAGGCGTAGCCATTTTTACGGTGCCTACAAATTTTCTGGGTAATTATGTATATCAAAACTTCGGCGAAATAATTGTTGCTCAAGTTTCATCCAAAAATAGTAAAATTAATCGTATTCGGTTTGAAGTTGACAATGATTCAAATAATTTAGTGAATTCCCAACCGCCTGCACCTACTCAAATTAATTTTCCAAAAGATAATGAATTGGCTGGCGCACATTTAGATAAAAGATTTACATTTGACGCGTTTGTTGTTGGTAAACCAAATGAGTTAGCTCATGCAGCCGCTCGACGAGTTGCCGAGGGCGGCGACGTAAGTTTTAACCCACTTTTTTTATATGGAGGAGTGGGACTGGGGAAAACTCATCTCATGCATGCAATAGCTTGGGAGCTTAGCAACCGTCGGCCCGATATAAATGTACTGTATTTATCTGCTGAGCAATTTATGTACAGGTTTGTTCAAGCTCTAAGAGAACGAAAAATGATGGATTTCAAACAGCTTTTTCGGTCAGTAGACATTTTAATGGTTGATGATGTTCAATTTATTGCGGGTAAAGGTAGCACTCAAGAAGAGTTTTTTCATACTTTCAATGCATTGGTTGACCAAAACAAACAAATAATTATTTCAGGTGATCGTGCCCCCGGCGAAATTAAAGATTTAGAGGATAGAATCAAAAGCAGGCTACAGTCGGGTTTGGTAGTAGATTTGCATCCAACTGACTATGAGTTGCGCTTGGGTATTTTGCAGTCAAAAGTTGAACGTCAAAAGCAACAGTACCCAGAACTTAGTATAGATAATAACGTTTTAGAATTTCTTGCACTTAGAATTTCAACGAATGTTCGAGTTTTAGAAGGCGCCCTAACAAGATTATTTGCCTTTGCTTCGCTTATAGGGCGACACATTACTCTTGAGGTAGCTCAGGATTGTCTTGCGGACGTACTTCGGGCATCTGAAAGAAAAATAACGGTTGAAGAGATCCAACGAAAAGTGTCCGAACATTACAATATTAGGCTATCGGATATGATAGGCCCTAAGCGTCTTCGCACATATGCTCGACCTAGACAAATAGCGATGTTTCTTAGTAAACAACTAACTAGTCGTAGCCTACCAGAAATTGGTCGTAGGTTTGGCGGTAGGGATCATACAACCGTAATGCATGGGGTAAGACGTATAGAAGAGCTAAAAGCACAGGATGGACAAATCGCCGAAGATTTAGAGATGCTTAGAAGAGCCCTGGAAGCATAAGTCCTAGCTAAATGAATACATTTATTTTAATAACAATTTAGATATCGTATTTATATAAATTTTATCTCTAACGAAAACTTGCGTTGACTGGATGTTTTAGTACATTATCCTTCGTTTCAGTAAGAGGAGCAACAAAATGAAGTTGAGCGTAGAACGAGGCTATTTATTGAAAGCAATTTCACAAGCTCAATCAGTTGTTGAGCGAAGGAATACAATCCCTATTTTGTCAAATGTGTTAATTGAAACAGATGGCGATACCGCGAAATTTCGTGCTACCGATCTTGATATTGAGGTTGTTGATAAAGCGCCAGCTCAAGTTGAACAACCGGGCTCAACGACAGTTTCGGCCATAACTTTGCATGAAATTGTGCGAAAGTTACCAGATGGAGCCCTTGTAACTCTCACAGGTGACTCAGATAAAGGACGTTTGACGGTAGAAGCTGGCCGATCAAACTTTTCGCTAGCCACTTTGCCTAAAGAAGATTTTCCCATAATGGCTAGTTCAGAATATTCATCAAATTTTTCTGCCAAAGCTTCTACACTTAGACGATTATTTGATAAATCAAAGTTTGCTGTTTCTACCGAAGAAACAAGATATTACCTCAATGGTGTATACATGCACATAGCAACTTCCGATGGTGGTGAGGTCCTTCGATGTGTAGCAACCGACGGCCACAGACTTGCAAGAATTGACTCAGATTTGCCAGAAGGCGCTTCAGATATGCCCGGTGTGATAGTGCCTAGAAAAACTGTTGGAGAGTTACGAAAGTTACTCGATGACGATGAACTTAATATTGCGGTTTCTGTATCAGAAACAAAAATTAGATTTGCCACTCCAGAAATAATACTAACGTCAAAAGTTATAGATGGAACTTTTCCCGACTACACTCGAGTTATCCCGAGCGAAAATATAAAACGACTTGAAGTCGATGCTAGTGATTTTGCTAAAGCAGTAGACAGAGTTGCGACTGTTTCGTCAGAACGGTCACGCGCTGTTAAATTATCACTGGATGAAGACAGATTGATACTATCAGTAAATGCTCCAGATAGTGGTGCCGCAGAAGAAGAGCTTGCCGTTGCATATGGTGACGAGCCCTTGGAGATAGGCTTTAATGCTAAGTATCTTTTGGAGATAGCAAGCCAAGTTGATCGAGAAAATGCTGTGTTTTTATTCAACTCTTCAGGTGACCCTACCTTAATGCGAGAGGGAAATGACACCAGCGCTGTCTACGTTGTGATGCCAATGCGCGTTTAAATTTAAATTTTCAATTACTAAAAATAAAAGGTTCGAAAAGGTCGTGGAATATATATCAAACCTGACCCTTTCACATTTCCGCTCTCATAAAATCTCCAAACTTTCGCTTGATGGAAGACCGGTTGTGGTTTTTGGAAAAAATGGTACGGGTAAAACTAATATTTTAGAAGCTGTTTCTTTATTTTCACCAGGTCGAGGACTAAGACGCGCTACAGCTAACGATATTACGAGAGATCCTGAAGCCATAGGTTGGAAAATAGAAGGCAGAGTAAAAAATAGAATATCAGAATATGAAGTATCTATTAGCTCTGAGAACGGAGAGTCTCGCCGTCTCTTTCTAGACGGAAAAAAAGCTTCCATTATGAGGTTAGGTCAGATCTTGCGAATTGTCTGGCTTGTACCCTCAATGGATAGACTATGGATAGAAGGTTCAAGCGGACGAAGACAGTTTTTAGATAGATTGACTTTAAGTTATTTTCCAGATCATGCAGAAATTAGTCTTTCATATGAAAAAGCAATGAGAGAAAGAAATCGTCTGCTAAAAGAAAAAGTCTATAATGATAATTGGTATAATGCTCTTGAGATTGAGATGGCAAAAAGTGCAGTTGCTATCCAAAAAGCAAGATTAGAGGCTATAAAATATCTGAGTGAAGCACAAAACCATTTGACGGGGAAATTTCCTAAGGCAGACTTGCTTTTGGTCGATTCAGACAAAACAATAATCACAAATGAAGAAGAAGCGATACAAGCTCTCAGAAATTCACGCTCGAGTGATATGATATTGGGTCGAACAAGCGTTGGTCCTCATAAATCAGATCTTCAAGCTGTTTATGCCGACAAATTAACTTTAGCTAAAGATTGCTCAACGGGAGAGCAAAAAGCAATTTTGATATCAATAATATTAGCCAATGCTAAATCCCTTGCAAAAATTAGTGATGTGTCTCCGATTGTATTACTTGATGAAGTCTCAGCGCATCTAGACAAAGAAAGACAGGCTGCTTTGTACAATGAAATATGCCAGCTTGGGGTTCAAGCCTGGATGACAGGAACAGGGCCCGAATTGTTTTCAGAACTAAAAAATAAAGCTCAGTTTATCGAAGTTTCAACTATTAACGGCGTTTCTGCACTGTCACTCGCTAATTGATTACCTTTATTGTCTTAAGAATTCTCAATATCATATATATTTGGTCAATTATGGGTACTAAATATAGTGAAGTGCGTGACATTTGCTACTATAAATCGTATGATCTTGGAAAATTAAAGGATCGAGTTAATGTCCGAATTCGAACAAGAACAGGAAGAATACAGCGCTGATTCTATCAAAGTTCTTAAAGGTTTAGAAGCAGTAAGAAAACGTCCTGGCATGTACATCGGTGATACCGACGATGGCAGTGGTCTGCACCACATGGTTTATGAGGTTGTAGATAATGGCATAGACGAGGCATTAGCTAAACATGCTGATTTTGTTCATGTGAAAATTCATACTGATAGCAGTATTTCGGTTCGAGATAATGGACGAGGAATACCAGTAGATATTCACGAGGAAGAGGGGGTTTCTGCTGCTGAAGTAATTATGACACAACTCCATGCAGGCGGAAAATTCGATAGCAATTCGTATAAAGTATCCGGCGGACTACATGGCGTTGGGGTATCAGTTGTTAATGCACTATCAGTTTGGCTTGAACTGCGTATTTGGCGAGATGGAAGTGAATATTTTGCTAAATTTGCACATGGTGAAACAACTGAGCACTTAAAGAAAATAAAAGATGTACCGGAAGAGCGAGGTACTGAAGTTAGGTTTTTAGCCTCCACTGAGACTTTTTCTAATCTTGACTATTCTTTTGAAGTTCTTGAAAAACGCCTTCGCGAATTAGCTTTCCTTAATTCTGGTGTAAGAATTATTCTTGAAGATGAAAGACCGACTGAAGTTCTTCGTTCAGAATTGATCTATGAAGGAGGGGTGAAAGAGTTTGTAAAATATCTCGATCGATCAAAAACTTCTTTGATCCCAGAGCCTATATTTATCACGGGCGAGAAGGATGAAATTGGTATCGAGGTAGCAATGTGGTGGAATGATAGTTACCACGAAAATGTCCTGCCATTTACAAATAATATTCCCCAAAGAGATGGGGGAGCTCATACCGCAGGTTTTCGTGGGGCACTAACTAGAACAATTAATAGTTATGCACAATCAAGCGGTATTGCAAAGAAAGAAAAGGTAAACTTTACTGGTGATGACGCTCGTGAAGGTTTAACGTGCGTGCTGTCTGTAAAAGTTCCAGACCCAAAGTTTTCAAGCCAAACTAAGGATAAGTTGGTAAGCTCTGAGGTAAGACCAGCCGTAGAAAGCTTAATGAATGAAAAATTAGGCGAATGGTTTGAAGAAAACCCCAACGAAGCAAAACTTATAGTTGGTAAAATTATTGAAGCAGCTCTTGCTCGAGAAGCTGCAAGAAAAGCCCGAGAGTTAACACGTAGAAAAACAGCTTTAGATGTTAACTATCTTGCTGGAAAGCTAAAAGATTGCGCAGAAAAAGACCCTTCAAAAACTGAAGTTTTTTTAGTTGAAGGGGATTCTGCCGGAGGCTCAGCCCAAACGGGGCGCGATCGCAGAACACAGGCCATTTTACCCCTTAGAGGAAAAATTTTAAATGTGGAGAGGGCTAGATTTGACCGAATGCTAAACAGCCAAGAGATTGGAAACTTGGTTATGGCACTTGGTACCGGGATTGGAAGGGATGAATTTGATATTAATAAATTACGGTATCATAAAATTGTGATCATGACTGACGCAGATGTTGATGGGGCCCATATTAGGACTCTTTTGCTCACATTTTTTTACCGACAAATGCCAGAATTAGTTGAAGGTGGTTTCCTGTATATTGCACAGCCTCCATTATACAAAGTTAGCAGAGGAAAGTCTGAGGTTTATCTGAAGGACCAATCAGCACTTGATAATTATCTTGTCCAACAAGGAATTGAAGGGGCAGTGCTCAAAGTTGGGTCAAATGCTGAAATTGCGGGTCAAGACCTAGCAAGGATAGTAGATGAGGCCCGTCAGCTTGATAGAGTTTTAGAAGCCTTCCCAACGCACTATCCAAGACACATTTTAGAACAGGCAGCCATAGCCGGTGCTTTTGTTCCAGGGGCAGTAGATAACGATTTACAAGGTACTGCTGATAATATTGCGACGAGGTTGAATCTCATTGCTCTAGAATATGAAAGTGGTTGGTCCGGAAGAATTACACAGGACCAGGGTATTAGGTTAGCAAGAGTATTGAGAGGTGTAGAAGAGCTGCGCACTTTAGATGGACCTATGTTAAGATCAGGAGAAGCAAGAAAAGCTGGTACGTTTACTGAAAGTCTAAAAGAAGTCTATGAAAGCCCTGCTACACTTTTTCGAAAGGATCAAAGTCAAATCATTCACGGCCCGCTAGAGTTACTCAGTTCAATTCTAAAAGAGGGAGAAAAAGGACTCACACTACAACGCTACAAAGGCCTTGGTGAAATGAACCCTGATCAGCTTTGGGAAACAACTCTAGACCCTGATGCTCGAACACTATTGCAAGTCAAAATAACAGATGCGGCAGAAGCTGACGATTTGTTCACAAAACTTATGGGCGATGTTGTGGAACCAAGGCGAGAATTTATTCAGAGCAACGCCTTAAGTGTAGCTAACTTAGATTTTTGAGTATTAAATTTCTTTTTTAGCTGCGTTTCTCATGATCTCTAAAAATTTGTCTATATCACTTAATGAACGACTCCAGTCTACAACAAATCGAGATACTACTGGTGTATCATCGCTTACGCCCTCTATCTCAGACCAAGTATAGTATTCTAAGCCTTTCTCAAATGCCTTTCTGTGCATATATGCTGGCATAGTTACAAAAATTAGATTTGCCTTTGGTTCAACTAAAAAATCCACTTTTTCAATATTCCTCAAGCCCTCTATCAATAAAGAGGCTGCTTTATTTGCTTTGCTCGCCAACTCTATCCACAAATCATTTTCCAAATAAGCCAACATTTGGGCAGAAAGATAACGATGCTTTGAAAATAAATGGGCTGCTCTTTTTCTTCTTAATTCAAACTCCCAGGCTTTTTCGGGATCAAAAAATATAACACCTTCTACGCCCATCAGGCCATTTTTTGTTCCACCAAAGCTAACAACATCTATTCCAGACTTCCACGTCATTTCTGCTGCGGTGCAATCAAGTGAAACCAGTGCATTTGCAAAGCGCGCACCATCCATATGAACTGGCAATTTAAATTCCCTAGCAATTCGTGTAATTTCATTGATTTCACTCAATGTATAAACTTGCCCCTTTTCGGTAATTTGAGTAATCGAAACAGGTCCTCTTTGTGGACCATGAACACCTCTAGACTCTTCGGCTTGTATTGATTTTCTTAATTCTGTTGGATTTATTTTATCACTATCCCCAACGAGAGTAAGTTTCGCACCAGAAAAAAACTCAGGCGCATTACATTCGTCCTCGTGTATGTGTGAAACTGGACTACAAAAAATCGTTTGCCATGGTTCACACAAAGTAGAGAGCGCAAGTGAATTTGCCGCTGTTCCAGTTGCAACTAAATAAACCGCAGCATCCGGGGCCTCAAATATAGTTTGCATCAAATGACGAACTTTTTTCATTTGGCTATCTTCGCCATAGCTAGGCTGATAACCTTTATTTGCTTCGGTTAGAGCATCCATTACCTGTTGAGGAACAGGGCTATAATTATCAGACGAGAATATCATTTAAACCTCTTCTTCCCATAAATAATCTTCCCATTCATCTTCGCTTACTTCAAATTCTGCAATAGTTTTATTCTGTACTGAAACATTTGCGTCATGAACAGAGTTTGATGTACCTGAAACGAGTGGATGCCAAGTATACAGATCCTTTCCTTTCCAAATGAGGTAATAGGCACAGGTTTTCGGCAACCAGTATGCATGTTCACCGATATTTTTTGGTGTTAGGACTATACACTCTGGCACAAATTGATGGCGAATTGCGTACTGACTACATTTACAACTTTCATTATCAAGCAACCTGCACGCTATTTTTGTATAATGGACTTCACCAGTTTCGTCGTTTTCTAGCTTATTGAGGCAACACTTGCCACATCCGTCGCAAAGTGCTTCCCATTCCAATCGCGACATATCAGACATTGATTTTTTTTTCCAGAATCCTTCGTGAATCCCTTGTTTTTGTGAACCATTTTTCATTTCAAGCTTTTCAATATTTCTCTCGATTTTAGACTATCCTTATCCATTTGAACTATAAGGCTTTCTAACGAGTCGAATTTTATTTCAGGGCGCATAAACTCCACTAGTGCAACTGAAAGAGTAGCGCCATATAAATCACCGGAAAAGTCAAAGATGAATGTTTCTAAATTTGGTGCATTTTCACCAAACATTGGTCTAACGCCAAGGCTTGCAACCCCGTTATAAGAACCGACATGCTCTCCATTTAAAACATCCACTAAGACTGCATATACACCTAAATGTGGTAAATGAAGATCATCCAAAGACATATTCGCGGTAGGATATCCCAGTTCCCGCCCTCGTTGCTCACCGCCTATCACTACACCCTCTATCCTATGCCAATGCCCCAATTGCTTTGCAGCATCGTTGGGCCGCCCTTCGGCTAAAGCGTTTCTTATTGAGGTGCTGGACACTTGACCTATTTCTGTTTCCATTAGTTCAGCTATGGTTACCTCAAACCCCATAGAGCTACCCAATGAAATTAAATCTTTAACTGTTCCTGATCGACCTTTGCCAAAACAAAAATCTTCACCAACAACAAGATGACGCAAACCTAATCCTTTGCTTATAACTTGGTCAGCAAAGTCAAATGGATTTAATGACGACAGCGTTTTATTAAAATTCAATTCATATAGCTTTTCGACGTTCAATTTATTCAAACGCGTTGCTTTTGCGTCAGGACTCATCAAGCGAAAGTTTGAAGCATCAGGAGAGAAGTACGATCTTGGATGGGGTTCAAAAGTCAATACTCCTAACGGAGACTTATTTTTACTACCCCATAACCTCGCTATGTCTATAACATGCTGATGCCCTAAATGAACACCATCGAAGTTTCCCACAGCGACGCTAGCTCCTTTATCACCAGAGTTCACAAATTGATAATCACGAATAATTTTCATGATTTTCACGTATCTCTCAAATCATGGTAAAACAAGTTTGAATTTATTTAATCAGCCGAATTCAGTCAAACTTTCTGCTAGGAGCCAAAACCATCGCCTCTCCAACTAGAACGTTTTTCCCGTTTACCTCACAACGACAGTCCAATTTGACTCGGCGCTTATCAATTAACATGTCAACGACTTTAACTTCGGCGTGAACCAAATCTCCCGGTCTTACTGGAGCTAAAAACTTTAAGTTCTGGCTCATGTATATAGTACCATGGCCGGGAAGCTGCTCTCCAATAACTGCAGAAATTAATCCTGCCGTTAACATACCGTGCGCAATTCTGCCTTCGAAAATTGTATCCCTGGCATACTCATCATCTAAATGAACTGGGTTGTGGTCAGTTGAAATTTCCGCAAATAGTTCGATATCTTTATCGGTTATAATTTTTCGAATATACCGAGTCATACCCATTTCGATATCTTCTATGCATATTGTTCCTCGCGGACTATTGTCGAGCATGAGTTTACCACCAATAAGTAATTTTCATTAATTTAATCGATAATAAATGAAATATAATTACTTTGCAACTGTAGTATTTTTAGATTTTGCTAAAAACTACCTTAAGAATCCAATAGAATAGGCTGGGTTAAGTTTTTGCTCAAGTAGATAGTTATTTAATAGTCTTTGATTGGGCTGATCCTTAGTACCTGTCTCTAGTGCAGCTAAACCTCCCGTAATAAATAAACTATCAATACCTTCATTTTCAGCACCTAGAATATCTGTCGTTATTCCATCGCCAATGGCTAAGATGCGGTCATTGTTTATTTGAGCCCCGCTGGAAGAAAGTCGCCGTCTAGCTAGGTCATAAATAGGCTGAAATGGTTTTCCGAAATATAAACTCTCTCCCCCCAAATCAGTATACATTTTAGCTAAGGCACCGGCACACCATTCTCTGACACTACCTCGATCAACAATGATATCTGGATTTGCACAAAGAAGCTTTAAACCTTTCTTTTTAGCAAACTGAAAGTCTGACAAATAAACATCCAGATCTTCCAAACTGTTGAAAGGTCCCGTACAAACAATTCCCTCAGCTTCATCGATTGGAACGCGCTCGATAGTAACCGGGTTTTTTACGACGCGAAGCGGCTCAAAAAAGTTTTCTTCAAATGGTGTTCCAATAAAGTAAACTTTATTTCCAACAAGACCTTGAAACATTGCCATTCGAGCACTGTCACCAGATGTAGCTATTAGATCCCAAGCTTCAGTATCCACACCAAATTTTATTAACTGTTTCTCAACACCCAACCATGGTCGGGGTGAGTTAGTCACCAAAACAACTTTGCCACCATTAGCTCTATATCTTTTCAAAGATTCATTAGCGCTTGGATATGCTTCAATGCCGTTATGCACACACCCCCATAAATCGACAAATAAAGCATCATAATTATGAGAAATATCGTCTAATGTTTTTATCAATGCTGTCACTGAGATTTTCCTAAAAAATTTAGAGCTTTAAATTTGGTATTATCTGTTTTTTACGGCTCACCACACCGGGCAATACCACAGAATCATCAAGCACATTCACACCAAAAGATTTCTCAGCCACTTTTTTAATATTTTCATTAGGCACAAATAGGGTGGACTCTTCTCTAAGTATATCAACAACAAAGAATAATACATGGTCAACAGAGTCTTCTTCACATACGGTTTTCATTGCCTCAATTAAACTTTTCTTTCTTCTAAATATCATATCTGGCTCTGTTGTTTCCAGGACCGAAACGCGAAACGTTAATTCAGCTATTGGGTATTTTTTCGAATCCATTCTGAGCAGCTCCACATCTGAAAAATCTGAAACGTCTGATTTTGCCCGAAACAATTCTGAAGCATACTTTGATATATCTATTTTTAATTCTTTAGATAGCCGCTCTGCAACTTCGCGATCTCTAATGGTGGTAGTTGGACTTCGGAATTCTAAAGTGTCGGATATTATACAGGATAAAGCCAAGCCCTTTATGGGATCTGGCATGCCCACTACATCACTGCCCATCAAATCGAACATTATAGTCGCTGTACAGGCTAAGGGTCTAATTGTTATATCAATAGGTCCCGATGTTTCTAATCCACCAACTAATTTATGGTGATCAATTATACCCTGAATATCTGCATCATTAATGTTTTCTGGAAGCTCGGCCGGGTTGTTAGTATCAACAATAATTACTCTGTCACCTTTATTAATACTGTTTATTATCGCTGGTTTCTTAAAACCCCAACGACCTAAAACAAACAAAGCTTCTGTATTTGGCTCACCCAACAATTTAGGGGTGGCAGACATCCCTTTTATTTTATTTAAATACCATGACCATATTATTGGCGACCCAGTTGAATCAGTATCAGGAGACTGATGTCCAAAAACCTGCAAGTCCATTGTTATACCTTTTTACAAACTAATCGACCGTCTTATAAGCATCTTTAAAATGCTTGTCACGCACAAGAGAAACTAATCGTTCTTCCTGAAAAAGACCGGTGAAGACCGAGACGATTCTTTTGGATTATAACTATAGCCAGCAAGATCAAATTTAATCAAATCATCTACCTTATCAATCCTATTTTCCACCACGTACCTAGCCATAGCGCCCCTCGCTTTTTTTGCGTAAAAGCTTATTTGTTTAGGGCCCTTTGAGGTTAACTCAAAAAACTGAGGCGTTATAACCTCTAATTCCAATGACTTGCTATCTACTGCTTTAAAGTATTCTTGGCTTGCACAATTTATAAGAATTAACGAGTTAGTACTTTTTGCTTGAAAATTTAATTCAATAGCTAATCGGTTTCCCCAATAGGCATATAAATCAGCAGTATTTTCTACTTTCAATCGGCTGCCCATTTCGAGGCGATAAGGCTCAATTTCATCCAAAGGCCTTAAAAGTCCATAAAGACCTGATAAAATCCGCATATGATCCTGAGCCCATCTTAAAGCGTCTTCATCTAATGATTTAACATCAAAACCCGTATAGGTATCGCCTGCAAAAGCAAACGCTGCAGCCTTTCGTTCTTGACTTCCAAATTTATTAAATCGCTCCTTGTTCAATCGTGCCAAAGAAGGGCTAATCTTCATTAGAGCCTGTAAGCTTTCCTCCGATAACTGACCTGCAGCTTTAACTAGCCTATTGATATCGTCAGAAAACATTGGTTCTGATGTTTTTACTTTTTTGGCATTAGAACTCATATCTAATTTCTTAGCCGGAGAAACAACAACAAGCATTCAATTAATTCCTTTTATCTTCCGTGCATTTTTAGATAATGCAATTTTATCCTCAAACAAGATTATTGCCAAACCAACAAAATAATTTACCAGTTTTTGCATTTTGAACTGGGTGTAATTCAGATTAACTTTTTTACTGAAACCTATCTAAGCCCAAATAATTCAGGAAGAATATAGTCACGTAAAGAAATTAAAATAATAAATGCTACTAAAGGCGACAAATCTAAAGGCTGGGTATTCGGCAAGATTCTTCGAATTGGACCATATATTGGTTCTAAAAGTCTATTCAATCCTGTCCAGATTTGGGCAACAATAGGCTGATAAAGATTTAAAACTTGGAAACTAATCAGCCAGCTCATAATTATATGGGCAATCATAATAAAAAATGCGACATCTAATATTAAAAAGACAGGACCATATATAGCTGACATTAAAATTTTTCCTTAAATATCCTGATTAAATAGGTCTTGCTTACAGATTTAACAAGAGTATTTAAATCAACTTTTTGAACCATCATTATCATTTTTAGAATTCTCGAATTCAGTTAGATCTTCTTCTACATCTAGATCTAACTGATCAGCTTTACCGTCATTACTGTTTAATACATCTAATACAAAGGGAGCTCGCTCGTTCCCTAAGGCAACCTCAGCCTTTGTTTCCGGAACATCCATCCATGTTAAGGTATCTAATGCATTACAATTAAAACATGTTGGCCGCCAAACAGAGTGTGCTGTAGAACAATTTTCACAGACCCATTGAGGGCCACGCGGGGCTGAAAGTGCTTTTGTTAGCCATTTTCGAATTACACTATCATCTGCACCTTCACCTTTCTCAATAGCTGCTATAAGCGTTAGCGTACGAACGTTAGGCATAATCTCATAAGAGTCACCAAGTGATCTTCGTGCATTAGGAAAGTCTTCAGCCTGCAGATACATTTCAGCCATCATTGTTTTCGTTTCAACATGCTTAGGATTCATCTTGGCGAGCAACTTGAAACCCTTTTCTCTATCTTCTGGACTTTCACCTTCATAAATTTCCGAATAGATAGCTGCTAAATCAGGATGTGGTTGAGACTCCCAAGCTTTTTTAATTACTTTTATCGCATTTTTTTTCTTATCATCTGCCAAATACTCTTTAGCAACTAGAACAGCAGCAGGAACTAAATCAGGCGACAAACGATTTGCCTCTATAGCCATTACTTGAGCATCGATTCTTTTGTCAGTTTCAATTATTTCAGCAGCCTCTGACAAAGCTAAAACAGCATCCCTTCTTTTGTGGATATCCCTAGGAAGATTACCGTATTTCAATTTTGCAGAAAGCGTTTTCCGAGCTCCTCGCCAATCTGAATCAAGGGTCTGAAGACTTATAAGGACATCTTGTGTTTCTTCATGTTTGGGCTTTAGCGAAAAAGCTTTTTTAGCTAATTTTAAGGCCGTATCGGTGTCTCCTTCAGACAGACGCTTTTTCATGATGCCTCTTACCCCAACAAACCTGGTAGTAGGATCTAAAATAAGCTCTTTATATATTTCCTCTGCATGTTTAGCCTCACCTGCTATTTCAGCCGCCTGAGCAGCTAATAGATTGGTAAGTGATGGTTTTTTTAAGTATTTCTCCGCCCTTTTTGCTTTGGACAATGCAATAGAGCCTTCGCCAGATGCTAGGGCCATCATCCCTTCTGATAAAGCCCTAAAGCCCTTCCTTTCTCTATTACGATCAAAGTATCGAGAAACTGCTGTTTCATCACCATTTATGAATCTCAAGATAGCGAGGAAAAGCGAAATTAATCTTAGAAAAATCCAAGCAGCTAGTATTATCAGAACCAAAATTATCAATAATTGCATTGGACTAATTGAATACTCAAAACCTGAGATTTCTATAATTGTACTTCCTATAATTTTATTCTCATCGCTCGCTAAATAGCTAACGCCCCAAGCAAAAACCATAACGATCATTAAGAATAAAGATAATCTAAAAAGCGATATCAACATGCGTCGATCTTTCTATTTCTCAATGCTTTGAACAAGTTGCTCAACAGCCAGAAGAGATTCAATTCTGCTTTCCACAGACATGCGCCAAGGCTCCATTGCCTTCAAGGCAATGTCATCAAGTTGGGTCAGCTCAAAAAGAGCGTTTTCAAGATCATTTGATTTTAAAAATGCTTCTGACCTGGATAAAATTGCATCCGTATCGGCACCTGGACGTGGAATAGTAGAGCGAGCTTGAAATTGTGACTTTAAAAAAGTTAAGATTTTAAAATCTGCTGTTTCATTTAAGTTTCTATCTGCTGACAAAGCTAAACGAGCGAACTTCGGAAAAGACGCCTTAAGATTTTTCATGGTAGGAATACCAATCTCTGCCAAATTTTTTAATATATCTGGGGCCTTCAGATCCAAAAGAGCCTCAATGTTTTTTAAATTTTCGTTAAAAGGATTTCCATAAACCGTCGAATTTTGAATTACCTGTAGATCCTCTTGTATTGAGCGGTCAGCATTTATTCGATTTTCAGAATTGTCTTGCGACATATCTAAAATTTCTGCACTAGACGCATCTTCATCATATTTTTTTTGTAATGGCTCTGGCAATGTTGATAGAGTTCCTGATCCTAAGCTATCGATATTGGCAAATTTAGTTTCTAATTGTATTTTGAGTTTTTCAAGTTCCAAAGATTTAAGATCAAATTCCTCTTTATTTTTTATAATTTGATTTTCGAGCTGCGATAAATTGGCCGCCAATTCCCTTTCAGCGATGAAGTCTTCTGATTTTTTATTGGCTTCAACCAAATCCATTTCCAGTTTTTGTATAGAAGCGGACAGCTCTTTCATTCTGACCTGCATATTCTGCTCAAACACAATTTGTGACTTATTTTTGAAAAAATTAGGATAATAATTATTTATAAAAAAAGCTGTCCCAAGGCCAAAACTTGCCGTTGCCAGTCCAGATAAAACAATCACAAAAAAAGAATTGGATTTATTCTTTGAACTTTTTATTGAAGTAGCGGCGACCGGTTCATTTATATTTAAGCTTTCTTGCTTAATTTCTTTTTTCTCGCCGCTTGAAGATAAATCATTTTCTTTAAAACTGGCGCTATCACGTTCTTTATTTTGCGACTTAGGCTTTGACATTTCTTTTCTCAAATCTCCAGCCAATTGCTAACTAGTACTAATATCAAACTTGATCAATCGTCTCAAAATAGCAAGAGTAGCTTCTTGCATACTGTTTAAATCAGGTTTTTTTGAAATCACGAGCTCCCCCAATTCAGTTCCAGTAAGGGTTTTTGCAACAGCTTCGCTGATTACAACAACATTAAATCCAGTCAGATCTACATTACTTTCTATTAATTTAGCAGATCTTGAAGAAAAAATTGGTAAAATTACTGGCCGCCCACTCTGAATTTTCTGCAAGATTTTCTTTTTTATTTTCAGTGGCTTTTGATTATACCCAACTATATCCATGCAACTAACAGCACTTCTTTTCAATGAATCACATAGATTTCCTACAGTATGCTTGCCTCTAATATGAACCATATTTTCAGAAGGTTTGTTTGATTTAATTAATTTCAATAAATTTTCTTGATTGCTCGCAAACCCTAAGACTTCATATCCTAAGCTAGTCGCTACTCTTTTCGTATTTTCTCCAACTACAAAACATTTTTTATTTATTAAATTATATTTTTCTGCAGATCGAAGCCCATTTATTGAAGTAAAAATCAAAACTGAGTTTTTCTTGACTTCGCTTAAAGCTGGTAAGAATTCTATTTTTTGAATTGGGTTATCTAAGATTTCGCATTTTTGAAGCAAATGTTTTATTTTCAGACAAAACTGTTCATTCCCATCTTGTGGTCGCGTTAGAAGCAATATTACATTTTTTTGGTCGGGATTGTTTGTCATATGGTGAAATGCTACTCCGATGCTGCCTACGATACAATGGAACATAGTATGGATTTTAACAAAGCGCTGATTTTAGGAATAGAAAGTAGCTGTGACGATACCGCTGCCTCCATTCTCGAAATAAACTCCAAAGGTTCAAAAATAAAGTCGTCTATCGTACATAATCAATTTAATCTGCATAAAGAATATGGGGGCGTTGTGCCAGAGATAGCAGCTCGAGCTCACGCCGAATTAATTGATGTTGTTGTTGAGAAGTCCCTAAAAGAAGCAAATGTTGTTATGGGAGACATAAGTGCTATCGGAGTAACAGCTGGCCCTGGGCTTATCGGTGGTGTACTTTCAGGATTAATGTTTGCAAAAGGGCTCTCAGTCTCAACAAATAAGCCTTTAATTGGCGTAAATCATCTTGCAGGACATGCGCTTACCCCTAGGTTGACTAATAAAGTTAGTTTTCCTTATCTTGTATTATTGGTGTCCGGAGGACATTGCCAGTTTCTCATAGTTCATAATTACAATAGATATGAGAGATTGGGCGGAACAATAGATGACGCACCTGGCGAAGCTTTTGATAAAGCGGCGCGCCTTTTAGGGTTACAACAGCCAGGGGGGCCTGCAGTTGAAGAAGCTGCAAAAACAGGTGACGCAGAGCGCTTCAATTTTCCACGCCCATTGCTAAATCAAGAAGGCTGTGACTTTTCGTTTTCAGGCCTCAAGACAGCTTTAATGCGAAAAAGAAATGAGCTTATCGAAAATCAGGACGGGTTATTTGAAAAAGATGTATGTGATTTAAGTGCCAGCTTCCAACAAGCAATGCATGACGTAATTGTTGAAAAATCAATTCGCGCTATCGATCTATATGCTAAAATTACTAACACAAACCCCACGTTTTCGATTGCAGGAGGAGTGGCTGCAAATAAAAAAATTCGGCACTCCCTTAAAAATATATGTAAATCAAAAAAATTAGAGTTTTTGGCACCACCTTTAGAATTATGTACTGATAATGCAGCCATTATAGCTTATGCAGCAGCAGAAAGGTTTTTACACGGCGATTATGATGACACGACACTATCAGCTCGGCCAAGGTGGCCATTAGACAATCAAAAGCCTGCCATTTTAGGTAGTGGCAAAAGGGGATCAAAGGCATGAAAATATCTGTTGCTGGCGCTGGTGCATTTGGCTCTTCAATAGCATCAGTATATGCAAAAGGTGGGCACTCAGTTAAGCTTTATTCACCAACTAACTTTAAAGAACTAAACGCCACAAGAACCCCAAAAAAGCTTGGTCATATAAAGTTACCCAAAGAAGTTGATATCGTCAGCTCATTAAAAATAACCGAAGAAAGCGAGTGTGTGTTTCTGGCAGTACCAACACAAAATTTGGCAATTTTTTGTGAAAATAATAATTCCTTTTTAAAAGACAGGCCACTAATAGCCTGTTGTAAAGGTATAGATCAGGCGACTGGACTAAGGCCGTCAGAAATTTTAAATAAATACTCTTCAAGGGTTGCCGTAATATCTGGCCCAAGCTTTGCAATTGATATTTCTATGGGTATGCCAACCGCCTTAGTTTTAGCCTCAACCAAATCTGACTTCTTGAAGCAATTGCAATACGATATTTCAATGCAAAACTTTAGACTTTACCGAACATCAGATGTTGTAGGTGTAGAGCTTGGCGGCGCACTTAAAAATATAATTGCAATAGCGTGTGGTGTAGCAATTGGCGCCAAGCAAGGCGATAGCGCTAGAGCAGCACTGATGACGCGTGGCTTCTCAGAAATGGTTGCTTTCGCTAAAGCACATGGAGCTAAAGAAAAAACACTGTCTGGTCTGTCAGGTTTGGGGGATCTAAGCCTAACTTGTAATTCAGAAAAGTCTCGTAATTTTGTTTTTGGTATGTCCCTAGGTTGTGGAAAAACTTTCCACAAAAATACAACTGTAGAAGGTGTCGCTACAGCATTTGCAGTAAGCCAAAAAGCAGAAATTATGGGCTTAGAAATGCCAATAACTTCTGCTGTTAGTGCTTTATTAGCAGGTTCTGTTTCTACAGAGGCAATAATTCACTCTCTTTTAAGCAGGCCTCCTAAAGAAGAATGAAATCTGCGTATCTTGCTGTATTTATGATCCTGACAGAGCGAGCACTGAAAGCCTAATAACGATAATGCTCTGGCTTAAAAGGTCCCTCAGTTGTTACACCAATATATTCTGCCTGATCTTTAGCTAATTTTGTAAGCTTCACGCCAATACGCTCCAAATGTAACCTAGCAACCTTTTCATCTAAATGCTTAGGTAGAATATAAACATCGTTTTTATACTCTCCACCTTTTTTCCATAGCTCAATCTGTGCAAGAACCTGGTTTGTAAACGAAGCTGACATCACAAATGATGGATGACCAGTTGCATTTCCAAGATTTAGTAAGCGACCCTCTGAAAGTAAAATTAATCGATTTCCAGATGGCATTTCGATCATATCTACTTGTTCTTTAATATTTGTCCATTTGTGGTTCTTAAGATGGGCTACCTGGATTTCATTATCGAAATGACCAATATTCCCAACAATTGCCATATCTTTCATTTCACGCATATGCTCTATGCGAATGACGTCTTTATTGCCTGTTGTTGTGATAAAAATGTCCGCGCTTTCTAAGGTATCCTCTAAAGTTACCACTTCAAAACCATCCATAGCAGCTTGCAAGGCGCAAATTGGGTCGACCTCTGTCACCTTAACACGTGCACCGGCACCACGAAGAGATGCCGCAGACCCTTTACCAACATCACCATACCCACACACAACAGCTGTTTTACCTGCCATCATTGTGTCAGTTGCGCGACGAATACCGTCTACAAGAGATTCTTTACAACCATATTTATTATCAAACTTTGACTTAGTTACAGAGTCGTTAACATTAATCGCTGGAAATGGAAGCTGGCCCTTTTTGACCAATTCGTAAAGACGGTGAACACCCGTTGTTGTTTCCTCTGAAACACCCTTAATTGCATCACGTGTTTTGGTAAACCAACCTGGCGATTGTTCCATCCGCTTCTTAATCTGCACCTTGATAACCTCTTCTTCCTCTGATTGAGGAACGGGAATAATATCTTCTCCAGCTTCTGCACGTGCTCCAAGAAGCACGTACAAGGTTGCATCACCGCCATCATCTAAAATCATATTTGGCCCATCGGGAAACATAAAAGATTTATCTAAGTAATCCCAGTGCTCCTCTAGTGTCTGACCCTTAATCGCAAAGACGGGAATATTAGCAGCGGCAATTGCTGCGGCAGCATGATCTTGGGTGGAAAAAATGTTACAGGATGCCCAACGCACCTCAGCACCCAAAGCCACAAGTGTTTCAATTAAAACAGCTGTTTGAATAGTCATATGCAGAGAGCCCACTATGCGTGCACCTTTTAAAGGTTTGCTTTCGCCATATTCTGAACGCAGTGCCATCAATCCAGGCATTTCGGTTTCAGCTATGCTTAATTCCTTGCGTCCAAAATCAGATAAAGAAATGTCTTTTACGATATATTGCTGGCTCATTGTTTTTCCTCATGAAATTTTGTGGTTCACTAACAGTAATTAAAAAATGGTTCAATCGCATAAAACTCAATATGACTTTCATCGATTAAACTAATAAGATAGTTTGGAAAATCAACTTTTAAACAAAATAGAAAGCTTACCTACTAATGAAACAAAATCGCGCTTGGCAACGAATGCTTTCAGGGCGCCGGCTTGACCTTTTAGATCCTACTCCTCTCGATATAGAAGTTGAGGATATAGCACATGGTTTATCTTTCGTCGCTAGGTGGAACGGACAAACTAACGGAGAATTTCCATATAGCGTTGCAGAACATTCTCTATTAGTAGAACAAATTTTTTCAAAGTCTTTTAAAAACCCAGAAAAAAAATGGTGTTTGGCAGCGCTGCTTCATGATGCACCTGAATACGTAATTGGTGACATGATTTCACCGGTAAAATCTGCTATTGGAGTTGATTATAAGTCTTTAGAAAATCGTTTAAGTTCTGCAATTAATCTTAGGTTTGGCCTCCCTACAACAATACCTAACAATATTAAAAAGCAAATTAAAAAAGCAGATAAAATAAGCGCATGGATCGAAGCAATTCAAATTGCTGGATTTACAAAGGACGAAGCAGATAAGTTGTTTGGATTTGTGGGTGAGAAAAATATAGACCAGTTTTCTATAAAACTAAGACCCCCGCTGGATGTACGAGAAAACTATATTTCAAGATTTAACGAATTAATTATTTAGGGCTTCTTTTTGCAAGAATTCGCTGAAGTGTTCGGCGATGCATATTGAGCCGGCGGGCGGTTTCACTTACATTCCTATCACATAACTCATAAACTCTCTGAATATGCTCCCACCTTACCCTATCAGCACTCATCGGATTTTCTGGTGGCGGGGGCAAATCATCACCACAAGCAAGAAGCGCGTTCATTATATCTGATGCATCCGCAGGTTTCGATAAGTAGTCCGTTGCTCCGATTTTTACTGCCGCTACTGCTGTTGCTATGGCGCCATAACCTGTCAAAACAACGACACGACAATCTGGCCGCTTATCGTTAAGAACTTCGACAACATCTAAACCGTTACCGTCTGTAAGTCGTAAATCAACAACAGCATAAGCTGGTGGTCGCGCTGTAGCTATTGCTCTTCCTGCTGCAACTGAACCGGCAGCCTCAACTTGAAACCCTCTTTTCTCCATAGCTTTTGTCAACCGACGCAAGAACGGCTCATCGTCGTCAACCAATAACAACGTTTTATCTGCGCCAATTTCTTCTATTTTTCTTTCAATCAAGTCGATTAACTCCTTACAGATAACTGTTACTTAGAGCGACAACACTTAAGGGTCAAATTCTGTATTTAACTATTCTTAACAAAGCAGGCGGTAATATCCGCAATTTCATCAGCTGATTTATCTCGTCTAAAAAACTCAACAAAACCATATTTAGGCAAAACTAAGTAAGTTAGCGTTGAATGATCAACTAGGTACAAATCATCGCTAGATCTTTGGGCTTTATAATATGTTTTATAAACTTTTGAAACGTGCTCAATTTGATCTTTGCTTCCTGTTAGACCGATCATTTTAGGATGATGGTACTTTACAAAGTCACCAATTACTTCTGGTGTATCACGTTCAGGGTCAATGCTTACAAAAACAGGCGTAACAGAAATTTTGCTCGTATGAAGTAAGTCAACTGCCTCACTATTTCGATATACATCCAAGGGACAGATGTCTGGGCAAAAAGTATAGCCAAAATATAAGATAGTTGGTTCTTTGAATATATCCTTGTCCGTGACGGTCAGCCCATCTTGATTTACTAATTCAAATTCACCGCCAATAGTTGCGCCACCAAAAGCGTTGCTGGTTCTGCACTCTGCAAATTGATCAGCTCCCTTCGTTAGATTAACTTGACCTGATGTGAGAAACCAAAAAATTAATAAGCTCAACAAAAATAAACTTACGGCGACAAAGCTAATTATCATACCCAATGATCGCGACATTTAAGTTCCCTTTAAAAAGTTAAGCGCTAAAATACTAATATTAGGTATACGTTAATATATTCAAATGAAATAAGATAAGGCGATTATGTTAGAGTCAAATCAAGACCTTTTCCCAGAGAGCAACCGCGGAGAATGGATAAGGCTTCGCACCATGATTTTTATCAGGTGGGTTGCAATTAGCGGCCAATTAACAGCAATAATCATAGCTTATAAATATTTCGAACTGGCTTTAGACCTTGGTCTTTGTTTTTTCGCAGTGGGCCTATCTGCGTTAGCAAATATTATATCAAGCTTTTTTTACCCAGAAAGCAAAAGATTAAGGGAATTAGAAAATGTTTTCATGATCTTATTCGATTTGTTCCAGTTAGCCTTTCTTCTTTTTTTAACTGGTGGATTAAATAACCCTTTTTCGTTTCTTCTTATAGCACCTGTTGTTGTTTCAGCCGCAGCCCTAAAAAAAAGATCTACCGTTATTATAGGATCAGCGGCCGTTTTGATTGTAACTCTGCTTTCATATTATTATCTACCGTTAGAAAATATATCTGGAGACACTCTAACCATTCCCGATATTTTCTTATTTGGAAACTGGATTGCAATAAGTACTGGAATTGTATTTTTAGCATTCTATTCAACACGGGTCACCTCAGAACTAAACACGATGAGCGATGCTCTATTTGCAACACAAACAGCCCTATCAAGAGAACAAAAGTTAACTGATTTAGGTGGGGTCGTGGCAGCAGCAGCCCATGAGCTAGGAACTCCCTTAGCCACAATTAAACTCACAAGTTCAGAGCTAATAGAAGAACTTAAAAATTTTCCAGAACTTCTTGATGATGCCTTATTAATTCGGGATCAAGCTGATCGCTGCGGAAATATCCTTGATAGTATGGGCAGCGCTGGAAAAGACGACTTACAAATGCACCAAGCTTTACTAGCCGAAATAATTAGAGAAGCCGCAGAACCTCATTCACAGCGAGGAATTGCGATAGAGACAAAAATCTCAGATGGCCACAAGGGTGGAATAGATGAACCAAATATAGTTCGAAGGCCAGAAATCATTCATGGGCTGAGAAATATGATTCAAAACGCTGTCGACTTTGCGACAGCAAAAGTTTGGGTAGAAAGCTCCTGGACCAAAGATTCAATTGTAATAACTATTTCAGATGATGGTTATGGCTATCCCCAAAACCTACTGGGACGACTGGGTGATCCATTTCTAGGGACAAAAGTAGGAAAGGAAAACAGGCACGGCTACGCAGGCATGGGACTTGGTTTATTTATTGCTAAAACACTGCTCGAGAGAACCGGTGCAAAAATTAGCTTTGCTAACGGGCATAGAAATCAGACATCCAATCACTCACAAAGTGAACCCTCTGGTGCAATCGTTGAAATCTACTGGCCAAGAAAAAAAGTTGAATCATCTTCAAACCTTTTTGGTGAAAATCAAAAATTTTCTATATAAGTTCTTTATACCTTTTTTATCATTCGTTTTATTTGCCGTTACCATCAAAACGATCATCATATGTTGTAGTAAATTTTTATGCAAAAAACACTTATATCAAATGATCCTCGCGAAACTACGGCGCTTGCTACAAGACTCAAAGAAAGTTTGCAAAATGGTGATGTAATATTGTTAACGGGGGAAATTGGTGCCGGTAAAAGCCATTTTGCAAGATCCTTAATACAAGCAGCAATGGACAACATAGAAGAGGTTCCATCTCCAACATTTACCTTAGTACAAACCTATGACACAACAATTGGATCTATTTGGCATGCTGACCTCTACCGATTGAATGATCAGAGTGATATATTTGAGTTAGGTTTGATTGATGCTTTTGGTAACGAAATTGTTCTTGTAGAATGGCCAGATCGACTTGGGTATCTTGAGCCGCAAGATGCGCTTACAGTTGAAATAACTATTCTTGAAAAGAATAAACGAAAAATAACCTTTTCCACCACTTCTAGCGAGTGGAGGGGGCGCCTTGAGAAAACGTTTAAAAGGTAAAATAGGTATTAATTTGTTTTTTAGAAATCCGTTGAGCAAAAGAAATAGAGATGATTTTTCCTAACATTTCCGGAATATTCGGAATAAGCCCTGGAGTAAATTTTCCACGAGAGCTTGCTAACGGTATATTAAGCCGCTTTGCATCATCAGAACCTGAGGTTCTAGCAAATTTACAAGTAATAGTTAACTCGACAAGAATGCGTCATAGGTTAACGGAAGAATTAATTGAATTAGGGGCCATGCTTCACCCACGTATTTTAACTTTGGCTGAAGTATCGCAGCTTATTCCCAATAGTTACAAACCAAATCCCAGTTTTTCTTTAGTTCATAAATTTGAACTTATGGCATTGGTTCAAAAGCTAGTTGAAGCACAGCCAGATATTGCCGCTCAATCATCTATCTACGCACTTACAAAAAGTCTTTCTGACTTAATTGATGAAATGCAAGGAGAATCTGTACCCGTTGAGAAAATTTTGAACCTGGATATTTCAGATCTCTCCGGTCACTGGAAAAGAAGCCAACTTTTTTTGAATATCATAAAAAAATATCTTGAAAATCGCCAAACTGACCCAGATGAAGAAGCTTGGTTGCGACATATTATATTAAGTCTTAAAAGTTATTGGGCAGAAAACCCCCCAAAAAACCCAATACTTATAGCCGGCTCTTCTGGCTCACGAGCAACTACCCGACAGTTAATACAAGCGATTATTAAGTTGCCTAACGGGGCAGTAGTGTTACCAGGCTTTGATTTTACCCTACCCAGCGAACTGTGGGGTCAAAAAGAACACATTGGTGTGCCAGAGGATCATCCACAGTATAGAAATTTAAAAACTTTTTTTGCTTTGGGCCTACCCCAAGAAAAATTAAAAAAATGGTACCTAAAAGAAACATCTAATATACCATTACAAAATTTAATTGGACTATCTTTAAGACCAGCGCCTGTCACAGACTGCTGGTTGAGTGAAGGACCAAAATTAGGCGATGTTTCAGAAATCACAAAAAAAATGGCTCTGGTTGAAGCTGACAGCATTAGGGACGAATCTCTAGCTATAGCTTTTAGAATGGTTTCTGCCATCAAAGAAGAAAAAAGTCTGATTTTAGTATCACCAAATCGAAAACTTACAAGAATGGTTTCTGCCTACCTTTCTACTTGGGATATTGTTCCTGATGATAGTGCGGGAGTTCCTTTACAGCTAACACCTTCTGGTAGGTTTTTACGCTTAGTGATTTCCCTTTTTACAGGGCCCGTGACAGCAACTAAATTTTTCACATTATTAAAACACCCCTTAACACATAGCTGTGAGGATTTTAGAACCGATCATTTAGAATTCGTTCAAAGCCTGGAGCTGTTTTTCAGAACGGCCGATGTGAGTATATTTTCTACCGAAAATATTTCTATATGGCTAAAAGAAGCTAAAAATCCATATGCAGCAAAGTGGGCAAACTGGATTTGTGATATTCTAAATAAGTGTAAGTTTCAGGGATCACCTAATTTTGAAAAAATTCTTGATAAACACATTGGTATTGCCAACGCCTTGGCTTCTGGCCCAGGCCAAAATGAGAATAATAATTCTGGTGGGTTGTGGAAACAAAATAATGGCCGCCACTGCTTAAAAATAATTGAAAAAATAAAAGAGGCCTCTCCGACTGCTAGCTCAATAACGGCATCAAGATATGCAGACGTTTTTAATTCAATATTGGCCGAGGAGCATGTGCCAGAAATAAACCCAACTCATCCCAATCTCATGATTTGGGGTACTTTAGAAGCTAGAGCACATAATGCTGAGGTTTTGATTCTGGCCGGCATGAATGAAGGGTCCTGGCCAGCTCCGGCTGTAATTGATCCATGGTTAAATAGAAAAATGCGAAAAGAAGCTGGGTTGCTCTCTCCTGAAAGACGCATAGGCCTATCGGCACACGATTATCAGCAATCAGTCTGTAGCCCCAACGTTTTAATAACCAGAAGCACCAAGGATAATGAGGCAGAAACAGTTCCTTCAAGATGGTTAAATAGACTATTAAATCTATTGGGTGGGCTTTCTGAAAATAGTGGTCCTAAGGCAGTTGAAGAAATGAGGGGTCGAGGCACAAAATGGTTAGATTGGGCGAATGAAACAAAAGAAGTCAGTTTGAAAAAACCAGCAAAAAGGCCTTCTCCTAAGCCACCAAAAGATACGCGGCCAAAAAGGTTATCGGTAACAGAAATAAAAACTCTTATTCGGGACCCTTACGCTATATATGCAAAACATATTTTAAAATTAAAACCTCTTAGGCCATTACATGAATCAGCTGATCCCTTGTTGAGGGGCATTATAATTCACAAAATTTTTGAGCAGTTTGTTGAAAATTGGCAACAAGACTTTTCAAAACTTGATCAAAAAAACCTTCTATTAGATCTAACAAGGAAGCAGCTAGCAGAAAAAGTTGCTTCGCCCACAGCACAGCTTTTTTGGTTTTCTAGAGTTGAAAAAATAGCAGATTGGTTTGTTTCAGAAGAAGAAAATAGAAGAAATTTATGCAAACCAATAGCGTTAGAAAAGAAAGGCAAAATTGTTATCCCAAGTCTTGGCTTCGATCTCACCGCGCAAGTTGATCGGGTCGACATTAATCAAAATGGTGAAGCAGTAATTTATGATTATAAAACAGGCGCAGTACCAAATAAAAATGTACAATTGCATTTTGATAAGCAGCTTTTCTTGCTGTCTTTAATTGTTGAAAATGGCGGTTTTTCAGATATTGCACCTTTAAGTGTTGCAAACGCTTCCTTTATTGATCTTAGTAATAAAAAAGCTGTTTTGGCCCCGTTTGATCAGGAATCTTTAGAAACACACCGCAGAAAATTCCACTTATTAATCGAAAGATACCTTAATCCAGATCAAGGCTTTACCGCAAGGCGAGCCATGTTTCGAATTGAAGATAATTCTGATTACGATGGAATATCTCGTTTTGGGGAGTGGTCTATTACGGATGAAGTCCAATGAGAAGCAGTGATGCAGCAACTCTCGCTCAGGTCAGTGCATCTAATCCAGGCAACTCCACTTGGCTTTCTGCTAACGCGGGCTCTGGCAAAACGCGTGTCTTAACCGATAGAGTGGCTCGATTGCTGTTAGAAGGCATATCACCTGAAAATATTTTATGCTTAACATACACAAAAGCCGCAGCATCGGAAATGCAAAACCGCTTATTTGAGCGTTTGGGTAAGTGGGCTATGCTAGATGACAGAGCTCTTAGCAATAGCCTAACTGAACTAGGCTTAGAACGAGAATTAAACAAACAAACATTCAAGCAAGCAAGAACTCTATTCGCTAGAGCAATCGAGGTACCAGGAAGCTTAAAGATACAAACAATTCATTCATTTTGTTCATCTCTACTCAGGCGTTTTCCGCTTGAGGCAGGTGTTTCTCCCAACTTTACAGAAATAGACGAATGGACAACCCAAGCCTTGTGTACAGAAATTTTAGAAAAAATATCAGCAGATGAACTTAGTTCCATCTCGTTGACCAACATCTCAAAATTCATAAGTGATTTTAATTTGAAAGACTTGCTAACAGATATTTTAAAAAATCGTACTATTTTATCAGAGCGTAAAAGTCATTCTGAAATTCATTTAGAGTTTGGGTTGCGTATTAATGAGTCTTTTGACCAATGTTTAAATAATCACTTTAATATTGAAGATCTCAAGCTTGTAAAAATTTTAAAATCGGGCATGGAGAATGGTGGGGTTCGAGATAAAGCCGCTGCAAGAAAACTTTCAAATATAGGGTCTGTAAATTTAGAATTTTTAAAAACTTTAGAAGATATTTTACTATATAAAAACAGCTCGACAAAAAGACCCGAATACAGTGCTAAAATTAATAGTTTAGCCTCTAAATCTGTTCAGGACGAGTTTTTAAATTCACATATGAAGGATTTAAACAAATTAGCGGAAAGAATAGAAGTTTTTCGACAAACAAGAATTGCATATGAGGCATCAGAAAAAATATGTGCACTTTATGATTTCTCGAGAGTTTTTCTTAGCCATTATACAAATGAAAAATTACTTCGTGGTTGGTTAGATTTTGATGACCTTATTTTAAAAGCACAAAACCTTCTAGTAGATCCTTCCATAGCAGCTTGGGTGTTGTATCGATTAGATGGAGGTATCGATCATATTCTTATTGATGAAGCGCAAGATACAAGCCCTACACAGTGGAAGATTATAGAAAAGCTATCGCAGGAGTTTTATGCAGGAGAAGGATCTCGTGACAAAACAAATCGGACTCTATTTGTTGTTGGTGACAAAAAACAATCAATTTATTCTTTCCAAGGTGCGGATACTTCTGAGCTTAATCGGATCCAAAAAGAGTTTAAAAAACGATTTGAGGAAGCGGCTAAACCTTTAAAAGAATTAAGTTTACAATATTCTTTTAGATCATCCCCTACAATTCTAAAGTTTGTTGATAAGATACTAGATAAACCGGAAGTAAAGCAACCAAATGAGCTCGGGGGCTCGGAGGGGCATATTTCATTTTTTTCCAAACTACCGGGCCGAGTTGATCTCTGGCCAGCAATAAACAAAGCCGAGCAACCAAAAGATACAGAGTGGCAAAGCCCCGTAGATATGCCAGGAAAAGAAGATGAAAGGGTAAGGTTAGCAAACTTAATTGCAGACCAAATTAACACTTTAATATCTTCTAAAAACTTAATTCCTGAGAGAACTGGCAATGATTATATTATGCGTAAAATCAGAGCTGGGGACTTTTTAATACTGGTCCAGCGTCGATCGGTTTTATTTCATGAAATAATCAAGGCATGCAAAAAAAGAGGTCTTCCTATTTTGGGAGCTGACCGCTTAAAACTTATGGAGGAGCTTGCGGTAAAAGACCTTATTGCTTTGCTGTCATTTTTATCTACGCCACAAGACGACCTATCATTGGCAACTGTATTAAAATCACCTTTATTCAACTGGAGTGAAAAACAGCTTTTTAATTTAGCGCACGATCGGCAAGACAGATTTTTATGGGAAGAGCTTAAAAAAAGGTCCCACGTTTTTAGGCATGAGTATTCAGTTTTAAATAATCTAATATATAGTATTGATTACCTGAGACCTTATGAACTTCTTGAAAAAATGCTAAATCAATATGAAGGGCGGGCCAATCTGATATCACGCTTAGGAGTTGAAGCAGAAGACGCTATAGATGCTTTGCTTTCCCTATCCATTGATTATGAAAAACAAGAAACACCTAGCTTAACGGGCTTTTTGTCATGGGTTTCAACCTCTGGTTTTGAAATTAAAAGGCAGTTAAGCAGCCAAAAAAATCAGATACGCGTTATGACTATACACGGTGCCAAAGGTCTTGAATCCCCAATCGTCATATTACCAGAAACTCAAAAAAGGAAAGTTGAGTTCCGCGATAAAATCCTGGTGGGAGAAAAAATCGCAGTCTGGAATAGTAAAATTAGCGAAGCTCACAATATTGAAAAGGAAATTAAATCAAAAAAATTTGATGGGCTGGAGGCTGAGAGGAGCCGGCTACTCTATGTTGCAATAACCAGAGCTGAAACTTGGTTCATTGCAATGTCTGCGGGTGAACTCGATGATAAATGTTGGTATGAGCAAATAAAAAATAGTTTACAAACCTCCGGTGCAAAAAAACAAAAATTTCCCACGGGAGAAGGGCTTAGACTGGAAGAAGGTAATTGGTTTCTTAAAGGAGAAGAAAAAGACCATCAGTCATTAAGTCCAAAAAATAGATTACCTGATTGGATCAAAAAGCCGAATTTTGTAAATAAAATAAGACCAAGGTATCTTATTCCTTCAGACCTGGGGGGCTCCAAAACACTATCAAAAGGAAACGGTCTAACTGAAGAAGAAGCAACTCTTCACGGTTCGCGTGTACACAAATTACTTGAGTTGCTTCCGAAATATGCTTCTGAAGTTTGGCAGGAGCATTCATTAAAAATGCTTAAAGCCAACAGACTATTTGAGGGATCTCCTGAGGTTACAAACGCTATTGAAGAGGCGTTATCAGTTTTAAATGATCCAAAATTTTCATATATCTTCGACGAAAATGTCCTAAGTGAGGTACCCTTCTCAGCTCACTTATCAAATTTAAAAAATCAAAAAATCTATGGTATAATCGATCGCCTTATAATTGGAAGTAACAGTGTTCAGATTATAGATTTCAAAACCAACTCGACCGTTCCCAAAACTGTAGATAACATTCCACTTGGTATTCTAAGGCAAATGGCGGCGTACAGACTGGCTATTAAGGAAATATTTCCCGATAAAGAAGTAGGCTGCTACATATTATGGACTGCAATCAGAAAGCTAGATTTTATAAAAAAAGATTTATTAGATTATAACAATCTTGATAGTTCCTGATCTTGACGTTTCGCTTTGCACTTCTTACTTTAAAATTACGTTTCATCAGGAGTAAATAAATGAGCACGGTAGCAGTAACAGACGATACATTTGAAGCAGAAGTTCGCAATTCAACAATACCCGTTGTTGTGGATTTTTGGGCTGAATGGTGTGGGCCATGTAAGCAAATCGGACCAGCTTTAGAAGAGTTGTCTGCCGAATACGAAGGAAAAATTAAAATTGCCAAAGTTGATGTTGATAACAATCCTAACGCAGCAGCATCAATGGGTGTAAGAGGAATCCCTGCTTTATTTATTTTTAAAGATGGTGAAGTTGTATCAAATAGGGCTGGTGCCGCCCCCAAAGCAGCACTTCAAAGCTGGATAGACGATAGCATTTAGTAATTTAATTTTAAGGACAGGCTATGTCATCAAGTGATTTCCCCAACTGGCATGGAACGACAATTATTGGCGTCAAAAAGGACGGTAAAGTCGTTATCGCTGGCGATGGACAAGTTAGCTTGGGTCAAACTGTTATAAAAGGTAGCGCTAGAAAGGTTCGAAAACTATCACCCGGTGGTTTTGATGTGATTTGTGGGTTCGCTGGATCAACTGCAGACGCCTTCACTCTATTAGAGCGCTTAGAGGCCAAACTAGAAGCAATGCCCGGCCAGCTTGCTAGGGCATCTGTTGAGCTTGCAAAAGATTGGAGAACTGACAAATATTTGCAAAAATTAGAAGCGATGCTTATCGTTACCGATGGTGAAAGTCTTTTGGTAATAACCGGTGCTGGAGATGTCTTAGAGCCTGAACATAATGTTGCCGCAATCGGTTCAGGTGGTAATTACGCTTTAGCGGCAGCTAGAGGCATGATGAATACCAAAAAATCAGCTGAGGCTGTTGCGCGTGAAGCCATGGCTATAGCAGCAGATATTTGTGTATACACTAATGGAAATTTAACTATAGAAACTCTTTGAAGATAGTTACCTTTGAATATATCAAACGGCTACAATTACCAAAAATGATCAAGCTAGGGGAATAAATGACAGACCTTACACCACGTGAAATCGTCTCCGAGCTAGACCGGTTTATTATTGGCCAAAATGATGCAAAGCGCGCTGTGGCTGTAGCGTTGAGATCGCGTTGGAGAAGGAAACAGTTATCTAACGACTTGCGTGATGAAGTCTATCCAAAGAATATTCTTATGATCGGTCCTACTGGTGTAGGAAAAACTGAAATAAGTAGACGTTTAGCAAAGTTGGCGCGAGCTCCATTTATAAAAGTTGAAGCAACGAAGTTCACTGAAGTTGGATATGTTGGCCGAGATGTTGAGCAAATTGTTCGAGATTTAGTGGATGCTGCTATTAACGACACCAGAGAGTATATGAGGGAAGACGTGAAAGCTAAGGCCCAAAAAGCTGCTGAAAACCGAGTGTTGGACGCTATAGCAGGCACAGATGCTAGAGACTCTACGCGTGAAATGTTTCGCAAAAAGCTACTAAGTGGTGAGCTTGACGAGACAGAAATAGAATTGGATGTCACTGATACTTCCAACCCTATGTCCATGCTTGATATCCCAGGACAACCAGGGTCTCAGATGGGCATGATGAATATCGGCGATATATTTGGAAAAGCTATGGGAGGTCGTAAAACTCGACGTAAAATGACCGTTTCAGAAAGCCACAATATTTTGTTAAGCGAAGAGGCTGATAAAATATTAGATGACGAAGTTATCACTCGGACAGCTTTAGATACTGTTCAAGAAAATGGTATCGTATTCCTGGATGAGATAGATAAGGTTTGTGCACGAAGCGATGCAAGGGGTGCAGATGTTAGTCGTGAAGGTGTACAGCGTGACCTTCTACCACTTATTGAAGGAACAACCGTTAGTACAAAACATGGGCCAATAAAGACTGATCATATCCTTTTCATAGCATCAGGGGCATTTCATGTTTCCAAACCCTCTGATTTATTGCCAGAATTACAGGGACGGCTTCCAATCCGAGTAGAGTTAAGAGCACTCACAGAAGATGACTTTATACGAATCTTAACTGAAACAGATAACGCTTTGACCCGGCAATATTCGGCACTAATGGGTACGGAGGGTGTAGAGGTTTCTTTCTCAGATGATGGAATCCAAGCGTTAGCAAAGATTGCTGCTGAAGTTAATCACTCTGTAGAAAATATTGGTGCCCGTAGACTATATACTGTTCTAGAACGAGTCTTCGAGGAGCTTTCGTTTACCGCTCCCGATAAATCGGGATCGAAAGTAAAAGTTGACGTCGCCTTTGTTGAAAAACATGTTGGAGAGCTTAGTAAAAGCACCGATCTCAGCAGATATGTTCTCTGAATTTTACAAATAGCCTTTTAGCGGCCCATCTTCGCTCAACGCCTCTGATGTTTCAAAAGGACCTAATGCCTTTTTATCTTTAACTACAATGCAATGACATGGAATTTGCTTTGCATCTTTCGGGTCGTGAGTAATTAGCAATACCGTAATATCTTGTTCTTTTGATAAACTATAAACTAACTCAATGAGCTCTGACTTCTGATTGGGTCCAAGCGCAGAGAACGGCTCATCGAGTAATAAAATGGGGTTCCTTTGTAAAAGTACTCGCGCTAGTGCAGCTCGACTTTGCTGTCCACCAGACATTTCTGAAGGCAGCCGATCAATTAATTCGGCTATACCCACTTTTTCTAATACCTTTTGAATTTTTTTTCTGGCAGCCTTAGAAACAAAAAATTTATTGCCACAAACCAAATTTAAATTTTCGGCGATAGAAAGATGCGGAAACAAATTAAAATCTTGAAAAATGACAGAGCACGGACGTTGATTTGGAGGAAGCAAATCTATCCGGTTCTGATCTACAAAAATTTTACCAGAAGCTAAGTCCTGATGTCCGCTGAGCGATAAGAGAAGCGTCGACTTTCCCGCGCCAGAGTGCCCTATCACTGTGACAAAGCCTTTTTGTACTGTCATATTCACTGTTAGCTGAAAATCACCAATATTTATGATGACGTTATCAAACCTAATCATAGCATACGACCAATTCTGTCAAAAACGGCAAAGCTTCCAAATGCCAGCAAAGATAGGAGCAAGGCAGAAGCCAAAGCCTCTTCCAATCTATAAGACCCCATGAGCTGATATATTTTCAATGGTAAAGTAGCTATTTCCCCCGAACCAAACAATACTATCACCCCCAAATCACCCATAGACAGAGCTGCAGCCAAGCCTAATGAAAACCCAATTGGCCTCTTAAGCCTTCGAAGATAAACCCACCAAATCCAATAAATACCAGCCAATCCTATCGCACGAGACAAGTTATCAAATTCTGTTCTTATCTCTTCTGCTGGTGGTTTTAATATTCTAATGACAAAGGGCAAAGATATTAGTGCATTCACTGTAGCAGTGACTGGGATAGCTAATAGATACGGGTTTCCAAAGTTTTTAAGCATTAAGAATGTGCCCGCGCCCATCACTATTGGTGAGACTGCAATACCAAGGGAACCAACCACCTCTCCTATTTTTGTCGTCAAACACAGACCCAAAAACACAGACATAAAAGACGACAATAAAGCTATTTGCACTGATAAAATTGCTGCTTTAAATACAGATGGTGGTAAGGAAAAGATACCCGCAGAGCCAAAGAAAAAAATCACTGATATCGGAGTTAGTATAAAAAGTAACGTTACAACTATAATAAGAAAATCCAGGATTTTTTCGAATCTGGAGTGACTATAATTAAAGATTTTAATATTGAGACCCAAAACCGTTTCTGGTCTGATTATAAATTGACTGGCTACAACAACACTAAAAACCAAAAAGACTTGAACCAGAGCTAATTGTGCCGCTTTTGCAAAGTCTAAATCATAAAAAAATGACTGATATATAGCTAATTCGACAGTTGTGGCTTTTGGACCTCCACCCAAAGTTAAAGCTACAGCAAAACTAGAAAGACAAATTGCGAATACAACTGCCCAAATGCTTGGACAAACTTTTTTCAAGACGGGCCAATCCAAGGCAAAGAATTTTTGACTCAAAGACAGTTTTAAAGACAAAATAAGCCTGTATTGTTCGCCAGGAACATCATTCAAGCCTTGAAGTATAATTCTAATTGCTAGTGGAAGGTTGAAAAATACATGTGCCAGTACCACACCCCACAAACCATAAATTTTAAAGGGTTCAAAACCAAAAAAATTTAAAATATTATTAATTACACCATTATTGCCAAAAACTAAAATCAAGCCCAAAACAGCGACAATTACAGGTAAAATAAATGGTGCACCTAAGAATAATACTACTAATTGTTTCCCCCAAAAATTCTGCCTTTGAAGTGCCTTAGCAACTGGAATGGCTAGTACCGTAGATAGGGTTGCTGAGTAAGCGGCCTGAACGAATGTAAACTCAATAGCAGCCATATCGGAGCTAGTTAAGTTCAGTGATAAACCACTAAAATGTATAAGGAACATTAGCGGGCCTAGTAATAGGCCCACCAAAAATAAAGAGCTTATTACTGTGACAGTGCGGTGCGCCATTCTTCTATAGCCTTTTTGCGCATCTTGTCAGCCTTAGCCTCATTTAAAAAATATGCCCTTTTAGGATAAGGAAGTTGCCCAAAAACTTCTGGCCAATTTGATCTATCTTGGGCTGCGGGATAAGACCAATTTGTAAATGGAATTAGAGTCTGGAACTCATTAGACAAAACAAATTTCATAAATTTTTCCGCTAATTCGGGTTGATCAGAGTTACGTAATTTGCCAACTAGTTCAAAATAAGCATAGTGGCCCTCATCGAATATAGCTGCTTTTTTTGTTTGGTCCCCCTCCGCTGAAATATGGTAAGCTGGTGAGGTGTTGAAGGACAGCACTATTTCAGCTTCACCTGAAGTAAAGAGCCCATAGGCTTCTGACCAGCCTTTAGTCACCGTTAAAATGTTAGGCGCCAGTTTTGACCAATACTCTTCTGCTTTGTCACCATAAACTTCCTTTATCCATAGGACTAGAGCCAAACCAGATATTGAGCTTCGTGGGTCCTGTATAACTATTTTGGCGTCTTTCATATTTGCTAAGTCTTCAAAACTCTTTGGGGGCTGAGAAATCTTAGTTTCGTCATATACGAATGAAACATATGACCAGTTAAATGGTAAAAATGTGTTATCAATCCATTTGATTGGAAGAAACAAAGACTCATTACTTTGTTCGTGAGGCGAAAAAAAACCTGTTTCTCGAGCTTTTTTTGTTACATCTGTATTCAAACCTATAACAATATCAGCTTCGGTACTGGACCCTTCTAAAATCAACCGGGGCACCAAATCCCCTGCTGAAAACTTAAGATCACATCCACAAGTTTTTTCAAAGGCTTCTTCTATAGAGGGGCCAGGTCCCCACTCCGAAACAAAATAATCAGGCGCATATACTGTTAGTACGGGTCTGTTGGCATAAGCAAATGTTGCCAAAAAAATACCCGTCAAAAATATCAAAAATCTCAATTTAATCTCCTCATTTTTTCAGGGAGAGCAAGTTCAAACTTGAAGAAGTTATTCCTTCCCTCCGCCGGCGTTATCCGGTTCAGGTTATACGGGTTCGCTTTCGCATCTCAGCCGATTTAAGGCACCCCGAGGTAATTGAGGCTTTATCACAAAATTCAATAAGGTCAAGAAACATAGAGGATTCTTTTATTTGGTAATAAAAGAAAAAAATTTACTTTTGTGTAACACTTGCCCAGCGTATGAAGAGTCAGTATCAGGATGTTTATATAAGAAAGCTATCAAAAATGAGCCTGAATTCTTTTGGACATATGTATAAGGTAACAACCTGGGGCGAGAGCCACGGCCCAAGTCTTGGTGCAACTATCGATGGGTGTCCTCCGGGTATAGAAATCAACCAGAACAAATTACAAATTTGGATGGATAAAAGAAAGCCAGGCCAAAACAAATACACAACCCAAAGGAATGAACCAGATTGTGTTGAAATATTATCTGGTGTGTTCGAGGGGGTTTCAACAGGGACACCTATCCAATTAATCATTAAAAATACTGATCAGAGATCAAAGGATTATAGCGAAATAGCTCAGACTTTTCGGCCTGGTCACGCAGACATAACGTACTGGCAGAAATATGGCATCCGAGATTATCGTGGTGGTGGCAGATCTTCTGCTAGAGAAACCGCTGCTCGGGTTGCGGCAGGTGGGGTAGCTCGACTTGTACTGAAACATTTGGCGCCCAATCTAGAAATATATGGTTATATGACGCAAATGGGTGATCAGAAAATTGATAGATCCAAAATTGATTTAAATCAAATTAACAGTAATCCTTTTTGGTGCCCCGATTTGAACGCCGTTAACACGTGGAAAGACTATTTGGAAAAGATCAGAAAGTCTCGGGATTCCGTTGGAGCCATAATCGAAATTAAAGCTAAAAATGTATCTCCTGGTTTAGGAGCCCCCATATATGGAAAGATTGATACTGACTTAGCGGCCGCGATGATGTCGATAAACGCCGTAAAAGGTGTGGAGATTGGCGAAGGGATGAATGCCGCATCACTTTTAGGATCTCAAAATGCTGATGAAATTTTTATGAGTGAAGACAAGAAGCCTCAATATGCGTCAAACCATTCTGGCGGTATACTTGGCGGTATATCCACTGGACAAGATATTATTGTGAGATTTGCAGTTAAACCGACTTCTTCAATCCTATCACCTAAAAAAACAATAACGCAAAAAGGTGAAGAGACTGAAATCATAACTAAGGGCCGGCACGATCCTTGTGTAGGTATTCGGGCCGTACCAGTTGGTGAGGCTATGATGGCCTGCGTTCTTCTTGACCATTATCTTTTGCACCGAGGGCAAATAGGTGAAAATAGAGGCCAAATAGGTTAAACAGCCTCACTTTTCGATGTAAAAAATAATCCTAAAATTATAACAATAATAGCTAAAATTTGGATTATAGAAAAAGACTCACCCAAAATTATTATTGCCAAAATTAAAGCGGTTATTGGTTCTACTATTGACAAAGTCACCGCTGTTGATGAGCTTAAATATTTAAGTCCAAACGTAAAAAAAGAATATGCGACACCCGTAGCAAAAGTTCCAAGGAAAATTAGGTAATAAATTGCTTCGTTCGAAAACACCCAAGAGGATGGAAAAAAGATAAAAACTGGCGTAGACAGAAAGGCAGCTATTAAAAATGTCCATGCGGCTGTGTTATGATGTGAATTTTTATTAACTACCCTTGATGTAAACAACGAATAAAGCGCATAGGACAAACCGGAAAGTAGGGCCAAAAAAGCACCTAAGTTTGACCAGTCGGTGTTATCACCAAAAAGCATCAAGATGCTGATACCGGCCACAGCTAGAGTTGCACCAATTAGTTTATTCAAACCATGTTTTGATTTTAATATAATAAATTCAAATAAGAGTGCCCAAATAGGCGCACTGCCAATAGTAATTGCCGTTCCTACGCCTACACCAGAAATTAAAACAGCCGCAAAGAAGGTCATATTGTATAGCATCATAAATAGACCAGAAAAAGCTGTTAAAACAGGGGATTTAAAAATGGTGGAGAGCAAATTTTTATCGAACAAAACCGATATTAAGAATAGATAAATTGCTGCTAAATAGAGACGTACAGCGCCTATAACTAAGGGCTCTTTATGTTCAGGAATAACCGCTTGAACCGTCCCGGTAGAGCCCCACAAAGTTGCTGCCAAAATTACAGTCAAAATTGAAAGGCGCTTGTTATTTATCATCCATCTCAATCCTTGCTCGAATTAATTTTAAATGGTTTAGTACTCCAACAGTAAAATTATATCATTATTGAAAGTAGAAAAAGCTTAATGGGCAAACCGTGTATCATTTGTGTTGCAATCACTGGATCTGTTCCAAAAAAGAAAGACAACCCTAATGTTCCGATTTCAATCGATGAACAGATAGAGAGTACGCATGAATCTTTTGAAGCAGGAGCAACAATCTGCCACGCTCATGTTAGAAATGAAGATGAAACACCAACATCTGATCCAGAAAAATTTTTTTTACTAAAGGATGGTATTTCAAAGCATTGCCCAGGTATGATTATTCAGTTTTCAACAGGAGGAAGGTCTGGTTCTGGAAAAGAAAGGGGTGGAATGCTGGCATTAAGGCCAGATATGGCATCTTTGTCAGTAGGTTCTAACAATTTCCCAACGCGAGTTTATGAAAACTCACCCGAACTTATTCTTTGGCTAGCAGAGCAAATGCGTATTCACAAAGTCATGCCCGAAGTAGAGGCTTTCGATCTTTCACATATAATAAATGCTATCGATATGTACTCTAAGGGACTTCTATTTGGGGATTTGTATGTTCAGTTCGTAATGGGAGTAAAAAATGCTATGCCAGCAGATAAAACTATATTCAATTTTTATGTCAAATTAATGCAGAACCGTGCACCAAAATCAGAATGGTGTGGAGCAGGAATAGGTGCAAACCAAATCCTCGTTAACGAGTGGTCTATTCAAGCTGGTGGACATACAAGGGTTGGAATGGAGGACAACGTTCGGCTTGATAGAGAAACTCTAGCTCCATCTAATGCAGCACTTGTTAAGCGGGCAGTTGATTTATGTGAAAAATACAATCGACCAGTTGCGACCGCACAAGAAGCTAGAAAATTACTTGGTCTTGCAGTTTAGATTATTAATCCGCTATTTTTACTTTCAATTCTGTTAATCCATCTATTTGAGCAACCAGCAAATCACCCTGTTTCACTGCACTAACGCCTGCTGGTGTGCCGGTCATTATTATATCTCCAGGAATTAAATGAATATATTTCGATAAGTCTAAAAGTATTTCGTCCACGGAGTGGATCATATCTGAGACCTGTCCGTGCTGCTGAAGTCTATCATTCAAAAACAGCTTTAAATTTGCGTTATGTATTTCGGGAACTTCTTTAGCCTCTGTGATTTCCCCTATTATCGCAGAATCATCAAAATCTTTTGACATATCCCACGGTTTGCCTTGCTTTTTTGCTGAATTTTGTAAATCGCGCCGGGTCATGTCTAGTCCACAAGCGTAACCAAATATGGAACCCTTCAAATCTTCTCTAGTCGCTTTTTGAAGTGGTTTTGCAATAGCAACAACCAATTCTATTTCATGATGCAAATCATTTGTCATAGGGGGGTAAGTAAGGTCTTTTTTTGAACTCAATAACGAAAATGATGATTTAGTAAAATAAAATGGCTGTTTTTTTTCTACCGCATTTCCAAGCTCGAGAACGTGTTCAATATAATTTCTACCAACACAGAAAATTCTGCGTACTGGATACCAATGGTTTCTTCCAGTAACCTTAAGTAGTGGTGGTTCAGATATTGAAAAAACAGACTTCATTCTTTTTAGATAGCAAACTTTAATAGAGAACTATAATGAGGCATAGAGGCCTCTACTAGATTTGCATTTCTTCCTTTCAAATTCGGTAGGTTATTTTCTGGTCCAGAAAAGCCAGCCGATTTATGTGCTGACCCATACCAATGTGAAGCCCAAACACCGTCTTTTTTATTCCCGCCCTTTGGCCAAGATAACATGGACTTTTGAAAGCCTAAATTAATCCTGTTACATAATTTTGTAAGTATTTCTTCGGGTTTCTTTCTAATGTCTTCAGAGTTTACAACGATAGGGTCTAAGCCACGTTTTGTAATTTCCGAAAATAACTCTACCTGCTTTTTGAAACCAATGTCTTCTTCACTGATTTTATTGTGTTTTTTTGCAAAACTTGAAATTACCCTTGCTGGGTGTCTAAGCAAAAAAACGTGTTTTACCTGATCAAGCCAATCCCTTGGAACTGAACAAACCATATGTTGAGTCATGTGCTTTTGATATAGATTTTTCCCAATAATTGATCTGTCCCTTGTCAAATTATCAATCACGCCTGGGACGCTTTCTGATTGCGATAATATAATTTCTTCTCGCATTGGGTGACATAAACCAGTTTCAATCAGATAATTTGCATAAAATGGCTCATCTATTATTTCGAAATCATCCCGGCTACCAAATGAATACATTAAAGCTGTTGAAAGGTTTCTCGGTCCAGACCACACAGCTAAATTCATCATCCACACTCTTTTTCAATTAATTGCTTATAAAGATTTCTAATGTGCTCTGTGATTGGACCTAATTCACCTCTACCTATACTTCTTCCATCAATAGATCCTACTGGGGTTTGTGCCCCAAAAGTACCTGTAAGAAATGCCTCATCCGCACTGTATGTATCAACTAAAGAAAAGTTTTTTTCGTAAACTGGCAAACCGTCTGATCGACAAATATCTATAACCTTTTGCCTGGTTATTCCGTTCATGCAGTAGTCACCCGTACTGGTCCACACCTCACCTTTTTTGACTATAAAAAAATTGCAGGCATTTGTTGTATTTACGAAACCATTAATATCTAGCATTAACGCCTCATCTGCCCCCGCCTTCTCTGCTGCAATGCAAGCTAATATACAGTTTAGTTTAGAATGGCTATTTAACTTTGGATCTTGCGTCATTGGTAAGCCTCTCAAATGAGGCACTGTTGCTAAAGATATTGACCTTGATATTTTAGGAACAGAGTGCTCCATAATAATAACAATTGTGGGGCCATCTTGTGACAATGCTGGATGTTGAAAAGGTCTTTTTTTAGGTCCTCGCGTTATCATAAGCCTTGCATGAGCGTTATTTTCCATAAGATTCGACTTTTGGGTCTTAATAAGCGCTTCGATAACATCACGTTTATTTAAGCCAATGTCTAAATCTATCGCTAGCGCTGCCTCAAAAAGCCTATCTATATGTTCATCACAAAAAGCCCATTTATTGTTATATAAACGTAAACCCTCCCAAACACCGTCTCCCAACATAAATCCACTATCATAGACACTTACTACAGCTTCATTTTTTGGCACTATTTTACCATTTAAATAGATCAGTATGTCTTTATTTCTGATATCTTCTTCTGATTGGTGTGTAGAAACGCTTGCTGTCATTTTTACCCCTTTTTTGATATTGCTATTAGGTAAGTTAATTTATGCCAAGAAATATTTCTTGCTGATGTTTCTAAATTTCTAGGTTGGCAAAGGCTTTTTTCACCCTATTCCTTCATTAAATAGTCTTAGGAAAGCTTCATGCATAAAATAGTAAAAACTGTATTTGTTTTATTTTTAATATTAGCGGCTCAGATAACTCCTATATTTGATAATCTGATGTTACGCGCACAATCAAAAGATTCTATAATTTTGGCTGGTGGATGTTTTTGGTGTGTAGAAGCAGATTTTGAAAAAGTTAAGGGGATTAGTGAAGTTATATCAGGCTACACCGGTGGTTTTGTAGAAAACCCAACCTACAAGCAAGTCGTGAAAGGTGGCACGGGACACTATGAAGCCGTCATTGTTCACTTTGATCCTGAAATAATTACAACAAAAAATATATTAGATAAATTTTTTCGGTCGATAGACCCAACTGACTCTGGTGGCCAATTCTGTGATCGCGGTCATAGCTATAAGTCAGCCATTTTTGCCACACCAAACCAATTTTTGATTGCAAAAAACGCCCTTCTCGAAGCGCAGTCCATTTTAGGTGAAACTATAGTTACTCCTATTTTAGAGGCTGATATATTTTTCACTGCTGAAGATTATCATCAAGACTATTACAAAGGAGAGAATTTAATTTTTACTAGGTTTGGGCCAATCAAACAGAAGAATGCTTACAAAAGGTACCGTGCCGCTTGCGGACGAGATAAGCGCCTTAAAGAACTTTGGGGTAAAGCTGCTTTTTTAAAATGACAAAACTCCTGAGGCGGAAGTTTTTAACTTTTACCCAGCGAAACAAGTGTTAGACTAGTTTACAGCTTGGGGGGATCATCGTGACACCAATGATGTCGCAATACATGGAAATTAAATCAAACTATTCTGAAGCTTTGTTATTCTACAGAATGGGGGATTTCTATGAGCTATTTTTTGAGGATGCTAAAGTTGCAGCACGTGCTTTAGATATCGCCTTAACAAAACGGGGAAAGCATGATGATGAAGATATTCCAATGTGTGGGGTCCCTCATCATTCTGCAGAAAACTATATTTTTTCATTAATCAATCAGGGTTTTCGTGTTGCGATTTGTGAGCAAATGGAAAGTCCAGAGGAAGCAAAAAAAAGAGGTTACAAAGCTGTAGTAAAAAGAGAAGTTGTTAGACTAGTCACTCCTGGAACGTTAACAGAAGATAATTTATTAGATGCTAGGAAAAATAACTACCTTGCTGCTTTTTCGGTGGTACATAACGAGGCCTCAATTTCTTGGGTTGATATTTCAACTGGCTCTTTTCACATTTCAAGCATAAAGCCGGATAAATTAAGTTCTGAATTAACTAGACTTTCTCCAAGCGAAATTCTGCTATCTGAAAACCTAGTAGAAGAACACAGGGATCTAGCGGAAGAGTTTGGAATTAGTGTTACAGAACTAGGAAATTCTGCTTTTGATAGCAGTTCTGCGCGGGAGCGTTTAAAAAAAACCTTTAAAGTTGAGACTGTCGATGGCTTAGGAACTTTCAATAGAGCAGAAATTTCAGCGATGGGAGCAATTATAGAATATTTACAGATAACACAAAAGGGCAAGCTTCCATTGTTATCAAGGCCACAACGCGAATTAAACTCCTCCTTTATGTCTATAGACACAGCAACTAGAAAAAATTTAGAGCTTACAAAGGGGCTTTCGTCTGGAAATAAATCTGGCTCACTTCTATCAGTAATCGACCAGACTTTAACATCAGGTGGGGCGAGATTATTAGAAAAAAGAGTTTCTGCACCTTCTACTAATCTAGATGAAATTGAAAAAAGGTTAGATAGTTTAGATTTCATTATAGCGGATGTAAGCCTATCATCTAGCCTTCAATCAGAACTTAAAAAAGTTCCTGACGTAGATAGAGCCTTATCCAGAATATCATTAGATAGAGCTGGCCCAAGAGACCTGGTAGCTATTCGAAATGGGTTACGACAATCTTCTATTATTTCAAAAGTTCTATCAAATTTTACTTTGCCTGAACTGCTTGTAGAAAAGTCTGCGGTCTTTCCCGAACAAGATCAATTTTTAGAATTACTTACCGATGCCCTAGTAGATGAGCCCCCTATATTGGCAAGAGACGGTGGGTTTATTAGAGAGGGTTTTGATCCCAAATTAGACGAAGCCAGAAGACTTAGAAACGAAGGGAAAAAGATCATTGCCGAAATGCAAATGGGTTATGTGAAAACCTCTGGAATTCAGTCCCTTAAAATAAAACATAACAATGTGCTCGGATATTTTATCGAAACACCAGCAACGCATGCAGAGCGTATGTTATCTCCACCTTTGTCTGAAAACTTTATCCATAGACAAACAACTGCAAATCAGGTTCGCTTTTCAACTGTTGAGCTTTCTGAGATTGAAACCAAGATTTTAAACGCGTCTAGTCATTCTTTGGATATAGAGAAAAAAACCTTTAAAGATTTGTGTGCAAGCCTATTAGAGTATGGCCAATCTATCGCCAATGTTGCTAATTATTTATCAGAAATAGACCTCGCTGTTGCTTTTTCTGTACTGGCTAAAAACGAGTCGTGGGTTAAGCCCGCTGTTGATTTATCACAAAACTTTGAGATTTCTGATGGACGTCATCCTGTAGTTGAACACGCTCTGAAAAAAGAGGGGAAGGCATTTATTTCAAATGAATGTATCTTAAACGATGGTAAAATTTGCCTACTTACGGGACCAAATATGTCTGGAAAATCAACTTTTCTGCGACAAAATGCTATCATTGTTTTATTGGCTCAAATTGGTTCTTTCGTGCCTGCAACTTCAGCCAAAATAGGTATTGTATCTCAGCTTTTTAGCCGAGTCGGAGCATCAGATGATTTAGCCAGAGGTCGGTCTACTTTTATGGTCGAGATGGTGGAGACAGCATCTATTTTAAACCAAGCCGATGAAAACTCTTTTATAATACTGGACGAAATTGGTAGAGGAACCGCAACTTATGACGGCCTATCAATCGCTTGGGCAACGTTAGAACATTTGCATAATGTTAATAAGGCAAGAGCACTGTTTGCCACGCACTATCATGAATTAACGCATTTATCAGTTGAAATGGATCGATTGGAAAACTCTACTGTCGCAGTCAAAGAATGGGAAGGAGAGGTTGTGTTTTTACATGAAGTTATAAGAGGAGCTGCAGATCGATCCTACGGCGTTCAAGTCGCTAAACTCGCTGGCTTGCCAGAGACTGTAATAAAAAGGTCAAAACTGATACTAGAAAAGCTTGAAAAAGGGCACTACCAGGGCCAATCAAACTTAAAGGGGCTAATAAACGATCTTCCTTTATTTTCAAACGAACAAAATTCTCATGACCCTGCAGAAAAAAAAGTAGACCAGCTTAATGAAGAAATAAAAAACATAAATTTAGACAGCACATCACCTAAAGACGCTTTGGAGTTTCTCTATAAGCTAAAAGAAACACTAAAACATTAAAAGTTAGTTATTCGATGATACCCCCACATGTGCAGGACGCAATAAGCGATCATATAGCATAAAACCTTCAGATGAGACTTCTATAATGTCACCAGCTTTTGTGCCTGGAACAGGAGCCTCAAACATCGCTTCATGCAGCTGAGGATCAAATTTATCACCAATTTGTGGAGATATAGGTTTTATCCCATGTTTTGAAAAAACATTTAATAGTTCTCGCATCGTTAGTTCAACACCTTCAATTACGGATCCGACGGTTTCTTTTTGATCAATAGTTATAGAATCAACAGCTCTTTTCATATTGTCATAAATTGGTAAAAGATCTCTCGCTAGTTTAGATCCACCATAATTCTCTGCTTCTTTTCGATCTTTATCTGCCCTTTTCCGAGCATTCTCTGCATCAGCCAACGCTCTCATAAACTTATCGCGATAATCATCTCGCTCCGCTGTGACTTCATCTAGTTTTTCAAGCTCGGCTGCTTCTGCATCGATATCTATCAATTCATCATGGTCTAATTCAGATTCTTCTATTTCATCCAAGAATTCTTCTTTTTTTTGCTCAGCCATTTATTACCTCTTATTTCGGTCAGAGATCATTTTTCCAACCAGTTGCGCAGTATAATCAACTACAGGTACTATTCGCCCATAATTTAATCTTGTTGGTCCTATTACTCCTACAGCACCGATAACTTTACGATCAGAATTCATATAAGGAGAAACAACTAAAGATGAACCCGTCAAAGAAAAAAGTTTATTTTCCGACCCTATAAAAATTCTTACCCCTTCACCCTTTTCAGTAAGCTCTAAGAAGTCTGCTATATCGCGTTTTCGTTCAAGATCGTCAAATAGATTTTTTATCCTATCTAAGTCTTCTTGTTGTGAAGATTCATTTAGAAGGTTTGCCCTGCCTTTTACAATTAATCGTTCGTTACGTTCTTCACTATCTTCCCAAAGTGCTAAGCCACTTCGCACCAAGTCATGGGCCAAACTATCAAGCTCCTGCCGTCGATAATCGATTTCGTTCTTGATTAACTTTTTAGCTTCACTAAGCGTATTACCCCCCATAATGGCATTTAAAAAATTTGCAGCTTCTTTCATAGAGCTTGGCGTTTGACCCAGCGGAGGCTTAAATAGTCGATTTTCAACATGCCCGTCTGCAAAAACTAAAACAACCAGAGCTTGACTTGCTGATAGAGGTAAAAACTCAACATGCTTAATTGGGGCTTCATGCTTTGGCGTTAAAACCAGCGAAGCTCCTTGTGTCACTCCTGATAATGTGGTCGATATATCGTCTAAAATATCTTCAACTTGATTGGTTTCATCTGAAATTATTTTATCAATTTTTTTTCTATCACTATTGTTAACCTCTGATACTTCCAGAATGCCGTCTACAAACATTCGCAGACCTAGTTGAGTAGGTATTCTTCCTGCGCTTGTATGTGGACTACCTAACAGCCCTAAGAGCTCTAAATCTTGCATAACATTTCTAATCGTTGCAGCTGAAATATCCTCGCTAAATTCACGCGACAAAGTTCTTGATCCAACTGGTTCACCATCGGTCAAGTAACCCTCTACCACTCTACGAAAGACTTCTCGTGAGCGATTGTTCATTTCCTCAAGAATTTCTTTTTTTTCAATCATCGGAACGTGTTTTAACTTATATATTCCAATTAGCCTACTGAAAAACTTCAAACAGGGTTGCAAATTTACTAAATCGAGATGTATTTCCAACTTAAAGTTGAAAGGATTTAAAATGCGCCCATCTGGTCGAAAACTTGACGAACTAAGAAACGTCTCAATAGAAGCTAATATAACTAAGCATGCTGAAGGCAGCTGTATAATCAAAATGGGTGATACTCATGTTATATGCACTGCAACAGTGGAAGACAGAGTGCCACCATTTATCAAAGGATCTGGTCTCGGGTGGGTAACTGCTGAATATGGCATGTTGCCAAGATCAACCGGTTCCAGAATGCGACGGGAAGCAGCTTCTGGTAAGCAAGGCGGTCGAACTGTTGAGATCCAACGACTTATTGGCAGATCTTTAAGAGCTGGCGTTGATAGACTTTCGTTAGGTGAACGACAGATAACAATTGACTGTGATGTTATTCAAGCGGACGGAGGAACACGCTGTGCCTCCATTACTGGTGGTTGGGTAGCACTACGACAAGCAGTAGATAAACTTTTAGATTCTGGTGCTATTTCCAGTGACCCTTTGATTTCACCGGTTGCTGCCATAAGTTGTGGTATTTATGCGGGCCAACCAGTTTTAGATCTCGATTACTCTGAAGACAGCGAGGCAGGCGTGGATGGAAACTTTATTATGCTTGAAAGTGGAAATATGATAGAAACCCAAATAAGCGCCGAGGGGGCAACATATACTAGAGATGAGTTGAATAGTCTGATAAATTTGGCAGAAAAAGGCGTTTCTGAACTTTTTGATATTCAAAAAACTCCTCGAAATTGATGCGAAAATTTCAAGGAGAAAAATTGGTGGTTGCCACCCATAATGAGGGCAAACTCGATGAGGTTCGTGCGCTGTTTGCCAATAAATCAATGGAAATTTTATCCAGTAAATCACTTGACCTTCCAGAACCCATAGAGACAGAGGATACTTTTATAGGAAACGCGCGCATAAAAGCACACTCCGCATCAAAAATTACTAACTTACCAGCCCTTGCAGATGATAGTGGAATTACTATCGATGCTCTAAACGGTGAACCTGGTGTATACACGGCTGATTGGGCGGAAACACCAAGTGGACGAGATTTTTCTCTGGCAATGAAAAAGACTCATGAAGCTTTAGCAAAAATTTCTGCACCTTATCCAAGATTGGCTCAATTTCGCTGTACTTTGGTATTGGCATGGCCAGACGGCCATGACGAGATCTTTGAAGGCGCTCTAGCTGGTGAGGTTGTTTGGCCTCCAAGGGGTTTGGACGGCCACGGATATGACCCAATATTTCAACCTAAGGGATACGATATTACTTGTGGAGAAATGAGCTTTGAGAGTAAAAATAATATCAGCCATCGATCAATAGCTTTCAAAAAACTTTCTAGAGCATGTTTTGATTGAAGACTGGAAAAATGGCGGCTTTGGAATTTATATTCACTGGCCGTTTTGCGCTGCAAAATGTCCTTACTGTGACTTCAATAGCCATGTAAGAAATAATATTGATCAAAAACAATGGCTTAAAGCCTATCTTAGCGAGATAAGGCGAGTTTCAAAAAATACTTCGAGCCGGTTTTTAAATTCTGTTTTTTTTGGTGGTGGAACCCCAAGCCTTATCGAGCCATTTGTTATCAGCGAGATCTTAAATGAAATCCAAAAACATTGGAAAACCGAGGATAATTTTGAGGTCACATTAGAAGCAAACCCCGGTTCAGTAGATGTAAAAAATTTTAAATCTTACAGAGCTGCTGGTATTAATAGAACATCAATGGGTATCCAGTCCCTTAATGAAAAAGACTTAAAAGCTTTGGGTCGAACTCATACAGTACAAGAAGCGTTATCTGCTTTCAAAATTGCGCAGGAAAACTTCACTGCTGTAAGTTTTGACTTAATATATGCAAGACAAAACCAAAAAATAAAGCATTGGGAAAAGGAATTAACTCAAGCATTAGGTTTAGGGGCTAATCATATGTCCTTATATCAGTTAACTATTGAGCAGGGCACAGCATTTGGTGATCGGTATAACCGCGGGTTACTGAAAGGCTTACCCAATGAAGATATCGCTTCTGAACTTTATGATATTACTTCCAATCTATGTGATGACCGAGGCCTCAAAGCGTATGAGGTTTCTAATTATGCTCAAGAAGGTTTTGAAAGCGTACATAACCTTATTTATTGGCGGTATGGCGACTACATCGGTATTGGCCCTGGCGCTCATGGTCGCCTCACTATTGATGGAAGGAAGTATGCTACTGAGACACACTTGTCGCCAGAAGATTGGCTCACAAAAGTGGAAAGTCAGGATTCTGGAGAATCTTGTGTAACTGAGCTATCCAAAAAACAGCAAGCTGATGAGATGGTAATGATGGGTTTAAGATTAAACGAGGGGATTAACTGTAAAAGATTTCAAAACTTGTCGGGCTTTTCTTTTTCTGAAAATAAATTAACCTTTTTAAAAAACATTCAACTTATTGAACAAAAAGAAGGAAACATAGCTGCTACTTTTTCAGGACGAAAAGTTTTAAATTCTGTTCTTGCAGAACTTTTAAACTAAAAACTCTAATATCAGGAACTATTTAATAAAACTTCAGAAATACGATCTAATTCGTCTAAAGATTTATAAGATATTGAAATTAAACCTTTTTCTTTTCCTTTTTCGTGATTGATAGCGACCTTCATTTTTAGGGCTGCTGATAGATCAGCTTCCAAAATAACTGTATCAGCGAGTTTTTCTTTTGTTTTTGTTTTATTAGGAATTTTCTCCTGACTAGCATTTTTAGCCAAGCGTTCTGCTTCTCTTACCGAAAGACCAAGTGATATAATCTGTTTTGCTAAGGCCATTGGGTTGTCACAAGTGACCAGTGCTCGAGCATGACCAGCGGTCAACTGTCCTGAAATTAATAATTCTTGAACTGCTGTTGGGAGATTAAGTAATCGTAATAAATTAGCTATATGACTTCTACTTTTTCCAATTTCTTTAGAAAGCCCATCCTGAGTGTGATCGAAGTTATCCATTAAATTTTTATATCCAACAGCTTCTTCTATTGGGTTTAAATCAGCCCTTTGCACATTTTCGATTATGGCTATTTCTAAAACCTCTATATCAGTAAACTCCTTTACAATAACTGGTAGCTCGTGAATTCGGGCTCTTTGAGCGGCACGCCATCTTCGCTCGCCGGCAACTATTTCATAACTTTCTTTTGTACCTTTCTTTTTCCTTACGATTAAAGGTTGGACTATCCCTTTAGTCTTAATTGATTTTGCCAGTTCAATTAACTTCTCTTCTTGAAATAATTTCCTAGGTTGGTTTGGATTTGGGTATATTTTTTCAACAGGAACAAGTTTTTCATTCGAAGGGTTTTGTGAACTTTCTATATTTTCTTTAGAGTTAGTGCTTACGTCACTCATCAATGCTGACAGCCCCCGTCCGAGACCCCGCGATTTACTATTTCTCTCTACCATTTAGACATCTCCTATCACGAGTTATTAGCGAGCAACTCCTGAGCCAAATTCATATATGCCTTCGAACCTTTTGATGAAGGGTCATAAGTCAAAACAGGCATAGAATATGAAGGAGCTTCGCTTACTCTTACATTTCGCGGAATAACTGTTTTAAAAACCAACTCGCCCAAGTTGCTTCTTGCATCAACCTCAACTTGCTTTGATAGGTTATTCCTACCGTCAAACATGGTCAAAGCTATTCCCTCCACCCTTAGATCCTCATTCGCTGTTTTTCGAACTTCTTTAACAGTTAATAAAAGTTGTGACAGACCCTCTAGCGCAAAAAATTCACTTTGCAATGGTATCAAAACAGAATGAGACGCCACCATCGCGTTAACTGTCAAAAGATTCAGGGAGGGGGGACAATCAATTAATATATAATCATGTTTTTCTTTATTTTCTTTCTTTTTTCTTAAAGCTTCATAAAGCAAATGGCTTCTGTTTTCGTTTGCTATTAGCTCTATATCTGCTGAACTTAAGTCAATTGTTGCTGGGACAATATGCAGATCAGGGATTTCTGTTTCCTTTACGACCTGTTTTAAAGGTAAGCCTTCAACTAAAAACTCATATGTAGAAAAATCCCTATCTTCAACCTCTATACCCAAACCCGTAGAGGCATTTCCTTGAGGGTCCAAATCTATAATTAGAACTTTTTTGCCTAGTTGTGACAATGCAGCCCCCAAGTTGATGGTTGTGGTTGTCTTGCCAACCCCACCTTTTTGATTTGTGATGGAAATTATTTTTGTAGGCCTAGCTCTACTTTTTGGCACGCGCAAGGTCTCCTATCTTCAAAACTACAGCCTGTGAATCAGTTATACTGTTAACCGCCTCCCAACTAAAGTTCCAAGTTTTTTCTGCGACAAATAACTCCTCTTGCCAAGATTTTCCTTTTGGGAATATAAAAGTGGTCTTTCTACTCATATGCTTAAATGATAGCTCAAAGAGCGTTGCAAGGTCTGCTAAAGCTCTTGCAGATATAATATCTGCTTTTTGAACATCACAATCTTCTAACCTATTGTTAATTATAGTTAAATTTAAGTTTAGATCTCTTCTTGCTGTATGAAGAAAAGCACATTTCCTTTTATCACTTTCAACTAATACTATCTCTCCATCAATATTTTCTTCTTTTGCCAGAATTGCTAATACCAATCCAGGAAAGCCTGCCCCAGACCCAATATCCAACCATTTTTTGAAATTCCCATGATTAGCATAAAAAATCTGTGCGGAATCTAAAATATGCCGTTCCCATAGATTTGGAACCGTGCTTTTAGATATTAAGTTAATACTCTTATTCCATTTTTTTACGAGATCACTTAGCCGCTCTAAGAGTGACAATGTTTCACGTGAAACATCTTTTAGAACATCATCCCTCATCCAACCTTGGTGTGACGTTGGCCCTGTTTAACTTTTGATAAGATTAAAAAAAGTGCGGCTGGAGTCATTCCTTCTACTCGAGAAGCTTGGGCTATATTTAAGGGTCTTTGAGCAAGCAATTTGTTTTTTAACTCGTTTGATAAACCAGACATAGACTGATAATCAAAATTATGGGGTATTTCTATAGCCTCATCCCTTTTAATAGCTTCTATATCCTTTTTTTGCCGGTCGATATAGTTGGAATAGAGCGCATCCCTGTGAACCTGTTGCTGAATGTCCTTGTCTATCGTTAATAGCCTACTGTCAAAGCCCGTTATGCTACTGAACGTAACATTAGGAAATGCTAATATTTGCTTTAGATCTCTTTTATTACCATCTTGGCTAACGGAAATGCCCTGAGCTACCAATTGATTTGGTGTAAATTTATTTTCAGATAGTATTTTATTACATATTTCTATCTTTTTGGCTTTTTCTAAAAAAGTATTCTTTCTAAAAGAGGAAATGCAATTAAGTTTTATGCCCTTGGGCGTCAATCGTTGATCTGCGTTATCTGCTCGTAAAGAAAGCCTAAATTCAGCGCGCGACGTAAACATTCTATAAGGTTCACTTACGCCTTTAGAAGTTAAATCATCTATCATTACACCTATATAACTATCAGATCTCGAGAAAATGATGCGGTCTGTTTCATGTGCAACTGCTGCAGCGTTTAATCCTGCGACCAAACCCTGAGCGGCCGCCTCTTCATATCCTGTTGTACCGTTAATCTGTCCTGCTAAGTAAAGGCCACACACACCATCAACACTTAAAGTTAACGACAAAGAGCGAGGATCTACGTAGTCATACTCTATTGCATAACCTGGTTGCAAGATTTCAGCTTTCTCCAAGCCCTTGATCGACCGAACGTATTCTTCCTGCGTTTGCTGAGGCAGTGATGTAGAAATTCCATTTGGATATATGGTATCAACTGAAAGACCCTCTGGTTCTAAAAATACCTGATGCGAAATCTTGTCCCTAAATCTAACTATTTTATCCTCTATCGAGGGGCAGTAACGCGGGCCTACGCCATCTATATGGCCTCCATACATAGCTGATTTTGTTATGTTTTTTTCTATAATCTCATGTGTTTTCTCATTCGTAAACGTTATTCCACATGAGATTTGCTTTGCCACGGGCTCTTTTGAGAGAAACGAAAACATCGTTGGATCAGCATCACCGGGTTGAACCTCTAACTCATCCCAATTAATCGACTTACCTTTTAATCTTGGGGGCGTTCCTGTCTTTAGCCTACCAAGTTTTAAACCAAAGCCCTCTATTTTTTCTGCAAGCTTCAGCGAGGGACTTGATCCCATTCGGCCCGCTGAGTAACTATCTTCACCTATATGAATCCTACCACGAAGAAATGTTCCTGTCGTGATAATAGTAGACTTTCCATAAATTTGAGATCCGTCAGCTAGAATTATACCCTTTACTTCCTTCTGTGATCCTAGAAGGTCAACAACCTCACCCTCTATAATATAAAGGTTTTCTATCTTGCTTAGAGCGCGTTTGATTGACTTTTGATATAATGAGCGATCAGCTTGAACCCTTGGCCCCTGGACAGCCGGTCCTTTTTTTCGGTTTAATAACCTAAACTGAATACCTGCCTCATCTGCAGAACTGGCCATAATACCGTCTAGAGCATCAATTTCTCGGACCAGGTGACCTTTTCCAAGCCCACCTATAGCGGGATTGCACGACATTATACCTAGATCAGAAGCCTTCAGAGTAACCAAGGCTGTGACAGCGCCCATTCTTGATGCTGCTGCAGCCGCTTCACTGCCAGCATGCCCTCCACCAACAACAATTACGTCAAATTGTTTCACGTGAAACACTCCTTACTTTCCTAAACAAAAAGACGAAAAAATCTCATCTAGGATGTTTTCTACATCAACTTTACCAAATAATTCATCTAAGGTGTAGGTTGTTTGTCTTAATTCTTCTGCAGCCAATTCATAGAAGGCTTGACCATCTTTAATAAATGCTTTGGCTTTGTTTATTTTACTTATCGCACTATCTAATGCCGCTTTATGTCGAAATCGTGTTGCTAAGCCCTGGTTTTGAACCTTTTTCCCTAACTCTCTCTTAATAGAGTTCACCATATTATCTAGTCCATAACCAGTAACAGCAGATACCCCATCAAGCAGTTGTCCGTTATCACATTTTGATACGAATTTTAGCACATTTTTATTTTCTATTTCGAGCGGTATTTCTCCATTCTCTGTAAGCACAACGACTAAATCTGAAGAATTAGCCTTCTCTATCGCCCTATTGATACCCTTTGTTTCTATAAGATTACCTGTCTCCCTCAATCCAGCTGTATCCATCAACGTGACAGGCAAGCCACCTAAATCCATCCTAACTTCTATAATATCTCTAGTGGTCCCAGCCTCTTCTGATGTAAGGGCTGCCTCTCTGCCTGCCAGTGTATTTAAGAGCGTAGATTTACCTACGTTAGGCCTACCTACTATAGCTACTTCAAAGCCAGTTCGTATGCGCTCTGCAACACTTGTACTTTTTGACTCATCTTTTAAGTCATTGTTTACATTATATAAAATTTCTAAAACATCTTTTGAAACATCCGTAGGAACCTCTTCATCGGCAAAGTCTATAGTGACCTCTATCAAAGCCATTGCTTTGATTATCATTGACCTCCACTCTTGAGCTCTTTCCCCTAATTTACCAGAGAGAACCTGTAGCGCTTGTATTCTTTGGGCTTCTGTTTCAGCGTCTATTAAGTCTGCAAGACCTTCTATTTCTGCTAGGTCAAGTTTTTCATTTGTAAAAGCTCTGCGCGTAAACTCACCAGGCAAAGCCTGGCGATAATTTTTTAATTTTGAAAGTGTTTCAAGTGTTTTTTGAATAACAGCTATACTTCCATGCAAGTGAAGTTCTACTATATCCTCACCCGTAAAACTATGGGGCCCTTTAAATGGGATGACTAGAGCCCTATCGAGATGCAATCCTTCATCTGTATATAAATCACGAAGCTGTGATTTTCGTAGATCTATATTAGAATTCTTACACAGCGCATTTAATGATTGAAAAGCTTGTGGACCTGAGATTCTTATGACTGCCACTCCTGCGCGACCCGGTGATGTGGCAAGCGCATAAATAGTATCAGCCATAAAAAGTTCCCAGATTAAGTGTTCATAGAATCAAAAAACTCAGAATTTGTCTTTGTTTGTTTTAACTTGGTTAAGAGAAATTCTATCCCGTCTGTCGTACCCATTGGGTTTAAAATACGTCGAAGCACAAACGTTTTTTGTAAATCAACTTTATCTATAAGCAGTTCTTCTTTTCTTGTGCCTGACTTTAATATGTCTATTGCTGGGAATGTTCTTTTATCAGCAATTTTCCTATCTAAAACAATTTCACTGTTACCTGTTCCCTTAAATTCCTCAAAAATAACCTCATCCATTCTACTACCTGTATCAATCAATGCAGTCGATATAATAGTTAATGAGCCACCTTCCTCTATATTCCGCGCTGCCCCAAAGAACCTTTTTGGTCTTTGGAGAGCATTTGCATCTACTCCGCCTGTTAAAACTTTACCTGAAGAAGGTATTACTGTGTTGAAGGCCCTTCCTAAACGAGTAATAGAGTCTAAAAGAATAACAACATCTCGTTTATGCTCAACAAGTCGCTTTGCCTTTTCTATAACCATTTCAGATACTGCTACATGCCTTGTAGCTGGCTCGTCAAAGGTAGATGAAATCACTTCTCCTTTTACAGATCTCTGCATATCAGTAACTTCTTCTGGCCTCTCATCTATAAGTAAAACTATGAGATAACACTCTGGGTGATTTTGCTCTATGCTATGCGCTATATTTTGCAGAATGACAGTCTTACCAGTTCTAGGTGGTGCAACAATAAGTGATCGTTGACCCTTACCAATGGGTGCTACTAGATCTATAACCCGCGCTGATTTATCTTTAACCGTTGGATCTTCTATTTCCATAATAAGGCGCTCATCTGGATATAGTGGTGTGAGATTATCAAAAGCTATTTTATGCTTTGCTTTATCAGGATCCTGAAAATTAATTTGGTGGGCTTCTATCAACGCAAAGTATCGCTCACTATCTTGTGGTGCCTTTATTAAACCCACTATGGTATCACCTGTTCGTAGTGAATTTTTTCTGATCATATCTGGCGAAACGTATATATCGTCTGGACCGGGTAAATAATTAGCTTCTGGTGACCTTAAAAATCCAAAACCGTCTTGTAATACTTCAAGAACACCATCGCCAGCGATTTCCCAACCTTCATCTGCTCTTTCGCGTAAGATCTGAAACATAATTTCACCCTTCCGCATAGTCGAAGCATTTTCTATTTCCAGATCTTCCGCCATAGAAAGAAGATCTTTAGGGCTCTTAACTTTTAAATCAGATAGATTTAGGCGAGTAGGAGTCATACAGATACCTGCTAGTTAATAAAAAATTGAAATTCGACACAGAAGAGCGCCGTGAACTTTCGGTACACTGAGTACCAATTTGAGTCAACTTGTTTAGATTTTAATAAGTACCCACATTTTTTTCCAGGCAATTAAGATAATCAAACCCTCTCCTGTTCAATAGAAAACAAAATTAGTTATTTTGAACAAAAAGAATAAAAACCACGTAATAAAAAAATATTTATTTAAAAAGTAGTTGATGTAGTAG